>JAABUN010003890.1_pt1 | contig 21712 bp, 26 predicted proteins | sample 5559311 | NCBI WGS metagenome assembly JAABUN01 (sample SAMN10711877, study PRJNA513370) | rock metagenome | isolation source: Antarctica rocks | place: Antarctica: Victoria Land, Siegfried Peak sud
GAAGCGTCTGACCTGTTGAACGCGGCGCTGTCGCGGATGGCAGCGGCTGCCGCTGCTGGACCTCCTGGCCAGTTCTCGAGAATCCAGACGATGTCGTACGCGTCCTTGGGCTTGTCCCGGCCCGTCACGGCTGCGGTCTTGGCAGCGAGGAAGCCCAACAGCCCCGTGACGCGGAAGGTGAACCGGGTACGCCCTGCGGCCTGCGGCAAGTCGACGTCCACCTCGATCTCGCGTACGTCTGCTTCGATGACCCCACCTGCGTCGAGCGCGATCGCGGTCAGCTTCGGTCCGAAGTTGTGCTTCGCGGTGGGGTTGATCGTTGCCTTCGGTCGGAACATCTTCCCGGCCGGGCGATCGTCGGATGCTGCGCAGAAGAACTCGACCTCCAGGTGCAAGCCGTCCCGTTGCCGCCACCGGAAGCTGAAGTCGCTCGGTTCGTAGCCAGCAGCGGTCAGCGCGGTCTCGAGGCGTTCGTACTCTGCGGTGTCGCCGGTCACGATCGCCAGGCTCAGGCACAGGTCGAGATCACCGGTTCCAAGGTGGGGCTCAGCAGGCGGGTCGAGAACGAGCAAGCTCGGAACCAACCCTCCGATCAGAATGGTGTGCTGAGCCGAGAACCCGAGATGGCGCAAAAGCCACGCCGCCTCGCCGAGCAGCAGCATGACCAGCGAAGGGTCGTACGCATCGCTCAGCGATTCGTCAGTAGCCAAGGACGGCCTCCCGGAACAAGGCAGCGGCATCCTCGCCGCGGGGTTCGCTCAGCATGTCGAGCCAGATCCGTGCAGCGGGTGCCAGCGACGCCGGCCCGTTACGCCGCGACCCGTGTAGGCCGACCTCCCCGACATCGGCGATCAGCTGCACGTTTGCGCCGACATCGACAGCCTCCAGACCCAGAACAACCGCCAGCTGCAGCAGGTCAAGGTCCGCCGGGACGCGAACCATGATCACCGGAAGTGCCGTGATGACCGAGGCGCCCATCACGCGAGCCGCGGCGGCTCCCGTAAGCGCCCACGCAACGTCGGCCTTCGTCGCGTCGTGAGCCAGACGGGTCACCAGCGACGTTGGATCCGCTGCGTAACGGTAGGTCTTCAACTGCCGATGGACGCGACGAGCCGCCGGAACGCGAGCAAGCCAGTCCAACAGGTCTGTGGGGTTCGACACCTGGCGGCGTCGTTGCTGTCCCGACCCTCGGTCCTGCAGGAACCCCTCCTGCTCGAGTCGCTTCAGAACGTTGTGGCTTTGCCCCGTAGAAGCTCCAGCGGCTTGGGCGAGGTCGACCACAGCCCACTTGTGCTCGGGGTCTTCAAGGAGTTGCTGCACGACCCTGACTCCGATCGCGCCCAGACCTCTCGGAGCAGGCACGGTCGTTGAGGTTCGCGCCGCTTCCTTCTCCCTGTGCAACAAGAAGCGCGGGGCCTCTAGGTGCACGGAGCCCGCGCTGTCCGCGTACAAGCAGCCAGCCTGCTCCAACTCATCTCGGACGTTCGGCAACAGCCGTTCAGCCACGACCAGCGCTAAGCGTTTCGGACCCGCGAGCTCGGCAAGAGCCGGCGCGCTCGCATGGGCGTAGGGGGCAACGCCCGAGAACACCAGGAGGGGATACGACTCGTCGTCCACCCGCAAGCGCGAGGCGCGTGCTCGTCGCACGGTCAGACCAGGAATCGCGGCCACGATGTCGAGGACACGGTCGGGCACGGCGGCGTCCAGCTCCACCGACGCCATGATTTTCACTGCCCGTACCTCGTCAATAGTGAGTGAATCGACACTGACAGTGAAGCACAGGCGGGGGTCGAGGTCAGAAAGTCGCGCTACGGCCCCCAACGATCAGAGGCGCCCCCAGGGCCAAGTCAGGTCGAGAACCGGCTACATCATCCAGGGTTCAGTGGTGCGGCTGAGCTGAGCCGCCGTCCAAAAGCGCCGCTACGCCCCCGAGCCACCGCGCACTGTTCCGGCACCGCAGCGCCGGTGCGATCAAGGTGGGAGTGGCGAGCACCTCGGCGCACGTCACGCCCGGTCAGCAGCCCGTGGGCGATCAGCGCGTTGCCGCCCGCCGGGGCTAACGTCCGCCCCAGCCGCGGCGTGCAAGGCCACTTGCGCGACGCGAGCCTGGAACGGATCCATCGGCATCGGGACGCACCGCCTCCAGCTGGGGGACCCGGGGCCCGGCGCCGATCCGGGCCAACGCGGGTTGTTGGGCCTGCCAGGCGGCGCGCACGACTCGGGGCAGGTAGAGCTCGGGCCACAGTCGCTGGAGCGCGGCGCCGTCCAGCCACTGCTCCAGGTCGGCGGGCAGGACGCCTCGAGCAAAACCAGTTGGTAGGCGTGCTCCCGGTCGTCGGGGTCGGCGAGGTCGTACACCGCGCGCGCGGAGGCGTCCAGATGCAGCGGCAACTGGTGGCGGCCGCTCAACGGTCCCCGCAGCGCGCCCAGGTCGCTGGCCACCACGACCGGGCGCAGCGCGTACCCGCCCGGCATCGGTCCGCCGTTGTCAGCCCCGGGTGTCATTCACCAGGGCAGTGTCCCGCCTGGCGACCAGTTTCTTCGTCGCTGCGGTGCCTCGCGCGCCCAGAGGCGCGGCCCGCCACAACGCGGCGATGCGATACGACTCAGGAGAGGATCGCGGAGCAAGGTATGCCGTTTGGGCCCCAAACCGTCCGCTGCGCGGCCGATTCGGTCCCCGGCTGGGGCGCGACCGGCGGGCCGCAAGGGCTGTCTGCTCGCCCGGGCGCGGGCGAGCAGAGACCGGCGGTGGGGCGGCGGCGGCGAGGACCGCCGGCAGAAACCTCAAGATCGTCTGTCACGCCGGGGGCAGACCGCACCTCCATCAGGTGAGGGGCGGGCGACTGGCGGCCGCCCTCATCGACACGGCAGGTGACGGAGCTGTCAGAGCAGCCGGTTGGGTCCGGGCACGATGGGCCGGTCGCGGGTGCGGACGGTGCGGTGGTGATGCCGGAGGTCGTCGCTGCGGTGGCGGCGGGCAGGCATCGCCGGCACCGCTTCCCGGCCAGGGGCCATGTGGTGAAGGTGCTCTTCGCCGCGGAGGAACGCGCCGCGGTCCAGGTGGCGGCGGAGCTGGCCGGTCTTCGGCCCAGCGGCTATGTGGCGGCTGCGGCGCTGGCCATGGCGCAGCGGGCCAGGAGTCCGGGCCGGACGAGGCCGGACGAGGCCGGGGGAGCGGGCGGGACGGCGGGGCGGAGGGGCGGAGGGGGCCGGTGTCGCTGTCGGCGCCGCAGGACAGGGAGCTGCTGACCGAGCTTGTCCAGGCTCGGCTGGCGTTGCGCCGGTTCGGGGTGAACGTCAACCAGACGGTTGCGGTGCCCAACAGCGGCGGCCCGGTGCCGGTGTGGCTCGAGCAGGCCGTCGCCGGCGGGGACCGGGCGGTGGCCCGAGTCCATGCGGCTGCGGCCGCGGTCGCGCGTCGGCTCGCCTGAGCGCCGGCGACCGGTGGTGATCGGTCAGGTCCTGCCGCGCGGCAGCTCGGTGCGCGGCTTGCTCTATTACCTGTTCACCGAGGGCCTGGCGGGTGAGAAGGGACTCCAGAGCGCACACACCGACGCTCGGGTCATCGCCGGCTGCGACGGCGCGGACGCGCTGGTGGCACTGCAGCCGCCGCTGTGCACCGGAGGACAGCGCGAATTCGGGGCGCTGGCGAGCCGGCTCACCGAACCGCTTCTCGCGCTCGAGCTCGACCGAGCCCAGCTCAAGCGGCTCAACCCGTCTGCCACCTGAGCATCGCGGCGGCGAAGGAGCCGGAGAGCGGCGCCCTGGTCGACCGGCACCTAACGGACGAGCAGTGGGCCGACATCGCCCGCGAGTACATGGACCGGATCGGGCCGGCCAAGCGCGGGGACGACACCGGGGTGCGTTGGGTCGCGGTCCGCACGCCGACGATCACGTGCACATCGTGGCGACCCTGGCGCGGCAAGACGGACAGAGCCCTCGCTTGTCCAACGACCGCTACCGGTCGCGGGAGGCGAGCCGGGTCGTGGAGGACAAGTACGGACTCGTAGCGACGAGCGCCGCCAGCCGGACCGGATCACCGGTGACGAGTCGGGCGGAGAGCCGCAAGCATGTATCGCATGACGCCCCTGAGCGGGAAGCCAAACCGGACGGGTCTAACGGGACAAGATCATCAGCGCACCCCGGCTGACCTGCGGCGCTCCCGATAGAAGTTGGCTTGCGGGACACCCCTGCGACAGCGCAAGGCCGCCACTAGCGGAGGTTGACCCGGAGCATCAGGAACCGGCAACACCGTGCGCCCTGCGGCGGGCACTCAAACGGTGGACGTTGTGCTGACGACAGCCGCGTGAGGTGGCGTCTGGCTAGCGCAGGAATGCTCGCCTATGAAGCGCATCCGCGCCGGACGCTCCTGACGCCGAACCCAACCGCGCCGACGACGAGCACCAGGCCCAAGAGCATGAGTTCCGGCGCGTCATCTAACTCCCCGTACACCATGCCGGCGGAACCGAGGGAGATGGCGAGCGAGATGGCGAGGAAGGCGACGAGGTACCTCATGGGTCTCCTTTCAAGGCCGGACCCGTCAGACGATGTTGCCGGTGAGCGGGCGGCGTAGTGGATGCGATGGCTAGTACGTGGTGGTGGTGATGGTGGTTGTCCGAGCCGCTGGAGCAGTGCCCGGGCGGCGGGTACCGCTCGATGTTCGGCGGCTATACATCGACTATCGCGGGTTGCCTATCGACTGTCAAGAGCTCCGCCTTGACTTCCGATGACCTGATAGCGATAGTCGATCCGTGCTCAAGACACAGCGACTCCTGGGCGTCCTCCGCATCCTGCTCGGGCTGGCCTTCGCTGCCCTGGTGCTGGCTCAGCTCAGGGTCCTGCCGTCGATGTACGACGACTGGGTCAGAGGGTCGCCGGAGCTGGCGAACTCGAGCTGGCTGCTGACGGTCTCGGCGCTGGAACTGCTGTGCGTCCAGGTCGTGATCCTGTGCACGTGGAGACTGCTCACGATGGTCAAGCACGACCGCATCTTCAGCGAGGAGTCCCTGGTCTGGGTGAACGTGATCGTGGGGGCGATGGCCGCCGCGTGGGTCCTGCTGCTGGGCACGTTCCTCTACGTCGTCGGCCCCGGCGGGCCTCCCGGCCTGTCGGCGGCGATGCTGCTGATGTTGGTGGCGGGGGCCGTGATGGGGCTGCTGATGGTGGTGATGCGCGCGCTGCTACGGCAGGCCACGACGCTGCGGGCCGAGATGGAAGCGGTGGTCTGATGCCCATCGTCGTGCGGATCGACGTCGAGCTGGCCAGGCGCAAGATGAGCGTGGGGGAGTTCGCGGAGCGTGTCGGGCTCACGCCGGCGAACGTGGCAGTGCTCAAGAACGGTCGCGCCAAGGCTGTGCGCTTCAGCACGCTGGAAGCCATGTGCCGCGTGCTCGGCTGTCAGCCCGGCGACCTCCTCGAATGCGTTGACGAGACGAACGAGCCCGGCTCACCGCATGGCGCCGCCGTCGCCCCGATGTCTGCTGGAGCCGCGGACGGAGGACGCCGCTGATCGAGGCAGAAGACCGGCTATGGACCGCACGACGACAGCGGTCGAGTCGGCCGTCCCGGTCGAGGATCGTCTAGTGGACTTGGAGCAGCACCTCGCTGCCGACCGGCGCGAAGCCCAGCGCGAGGAAAGTGCGCAGCGATCGCGCGTTGCCCGGGGACACGGCCGCGAACACCGGGCCGGTCTCGCCGGCGAGCGCGTCGCGGACAAGCGAGCGCCCCTCGCCCGTCCCGGGCCGCAGGGCCTGAACGCTGAGCTCACGGCGGCCGGCCAGCCCGGTCGCGAGGGTCACCAGGCCGCGCTCGTCGCCGCGCACGACGACGTCGCGCAGGACCGCCCGGGCATGCCGGACGCGGGGGTGGTCGTCCAGGTCGTGGCGCACGGGCAGCACGGGCTGGCCGCCGGCGCCCTGCCGCACGAGCGTCGCGTCGAGGACGCCGACGGTGCCGCCGCGCGCAAGCGCGAGCAGCGTGCCCGGGTCGGCCGCGCCGCCGTAGGCGTCGGGCACGCGATGCAGCGCCTCGTCCTCGGGCAGGGCGGTGCATACGTACGCCCGCGCGGTGAGGCTGACGACGGCTTCGAGGCCCGGGGCCAGCCGGGGCAGGACCACGACGGCGCCGTCGTCGGGCGGGAAGCGGCCGGCCGCGGCCCCGAGCAGGACAGGCAGCAGCGGGTGCACCGGGGCAGCCTGCCGCACGCGATCAGTCGGCCGGTGCCGTTTTCGGCCCCGCCGCCGCGCTGTCGGCCCACGGAGCACAGTTGCCGCAGGAGCCGCGGCTGCCTGTGGACGGACCGGAGGCCTGCTTGCGGCTGGCCGGCGTAGCGCCCAGCCGCGCCAGCCCCCGGCGTGGCAGTCAGCGCTCCACCGCTACATCATCCCGCTGAGGGATCCCGCTACGACACAAGATCACCGGCGCTGGCCGTTCTCGCCTAGGTAGGGCTTGCGGAGCGTTTCACGCAGCCGCTGAGTCAGTCATTGGCGTCAGGGGTGGAGGCGCCCGGAGAGGACGTTGACGGCTCGGTCTACGTCGCGCGTGCTAGTGGAAATGTGGAACGACAGTCGTAGGCGGTTGGCCCGAACTGATCCGATGATCCCGGCCTCGTCCATCAGCTGGGCTACGTGGGTGTCGGCAAGTGCGGAGACGATGGCCGAGTCGCCGACGGGCAGATTCACCCCGGCGCGGAATTGGTTGGCCAGGGTGAGAGCGTGGGCGTGCAGCGTGTGTGTGCCGACTCCGGTGAGCAGCTGCAGGGCGGGTGCGGCGCCGACCCAGGCGTGCCAGGCGGGTGAGACGTCGAACCGGCGGGCGTCACCGGCCAGGCGCAGCGGCCCCCCGTAGATGCTGTCCCACGGGTGGCGGCCGGCGTACCAGCCGGCGGTGTGGGGAAGCAGGTCGTCGAGCAGGTCGGCCTGAACGGTCAGGTAGGCGGTGCCCCCTGCCGTGACGCGGCCAGGGGCGAGTCGTAGGCGATGGGGTCGGCTCGGCCGGTCTGCCACTCCCGTAGCGCGGTGTGCAGTGCGGTCATGCTGGCGCGGGGAGGCAACCCCAGAGTGGCGGTGTTGAGGTAGGTGACCTCGGCGTCGAACTGGCCGTGGGCACTCTCAACGCGGTCTCGATCGGCATCGGTCAACTCCGCTGGTGCGCTCCAACCCATGAGCCAGCATGCACCGCCAGCTGCACCCGTGCAGGTGCCCGGACCTGGCTGGCGGCGGGAAATGTCGAGCGAACGCCGTCCTTACGCCCCTTGCTCCGAAGAGAGCGTGGACCCGTATCCCTGACGACGGCGATCTGGCTTCGGGCGATCCTTCCGGTGGCGGCCGTCCGCTGCGGCGCCGTCAGTAGCGGCATCAACGTGCGCGCCAAGCAGCACTGGGACTGGGCTCGTCGCGAGGACAGAACGACGGCTTCGGCGTGACAGTCATCGGTGATCACCGCAGCTAGTCGACGGCCGCCTTGAACAACCACGCTTCGAGTTCGACGTCCGTTCGGCTTTGGGAGCACCTCCTGCGACGCCGCAGAGCCTCCACGACGTGGCGGTGACCGTTCATCAAGGGCGCAGCTGCTGCTGACGTGCGCCGGCTTCGCGGCCGACACCGCACCGACGGGCGTCGAGTGACGGCACGCCTCCCGCTCTGAGTCGCCGGCGCACGTACGCTGCCGCTCGTGGGAACGCCACCATGACACCGGACGAGGCCGCCGCGGTCCTGCGTCGTGCCGCAGAGATCCAGGCGGCGTCGCATCTCCACCCGGAGCTGGGGCTCGACGTCGAGGCTGTGCATCAGCTGGGCAGTGATCTCGGCCTCGACGAGGACGCTGTGCGCAGCGCGCTGCACGAGCGCGCGAACACGTCCACAGCGTCGGCCGCGTCCTCCCGGAAGGTGCTCGGACTGGGCGCCGAAGTGGTGGTGGAGCGCCACATCGAGCTCAGCCCCGACGCCGTACAGACCGCTCTCGGCCTGTGGCTGCGCCGGCAGTGGATGCAGCGGCAGCGCAGCGAGCCGGGCCGCACCACCTGGCGCGCGCGTCGCGGCCCGGCCGCTGACATGCGCCGCGGCTTGGACGTCCTGCGCACGCTCGAGCTGAAGGGTGTCGGCACGGTCGAGGTCCGCGCCGACGAAGCGGGCGGTGCCACCCGCGTCCGCGTTGCCGCGTCCCTCAACGGCGCCCGCACCGAGGCACTGATAGGACTGGTGGCGCTCCCGGCCGGCGTCGTCGCCGGCTCCGCAGTCCTGCTCGGTCTGATAGCGGCGCCCGAAGCGCTACTGGCCGTGCCCCTCGCCGGAGCCGCTGGCGGAGCCGGCTGGCTCGGTGCCCGCGCTGCCGTCGAGGCCCGCAAGCGCCAGATCATCGAGACCGTAGACGGGGTGCTGGACGAACTGACGCAGCACTGAGCCGGACGGCGGGCAGGCCAACCGCGTCCTGCCCGCCGCGAAGTAGGGCGACCGCCTTGTCGGTGCGTCCAGTCACCGCCGGAACCGGCCGACCACGACTGCGCTTGTTTACGGGCGAGCACAGCGCCGGGAAGCTGCGCCTGTACGCCCGGCTCGGCTACCGGGAGAGCTGTCGACAGCTCACACCGGCCGGCTACCGACTCGTCCACCTCACCAAGGACAGCCAGGCGTCCGGATAACGCTCCCTTACGGACAAGATCACCACTGCCCCGCCATCGACTTGGCGAGTGTCCGATAGCCGTTCGGCTACTGGGACGGCGTCGTCAGCCAGGCAGCTGGCGCCGTGCGCTGTCAAGGGCCAGACGTTGCACGCGGGCGAAAACCATGGTTGGCCCGCCGGCAGTCGAGGAGCCCATCAACGACGTCCACCTGATGTACACAAGGCTCCTTGACGGCGCCGCTGCACGCGACGGTGCCTCTTGACGCGGGCGCCTGTCCGAGGTGGCGGCCTGGGCTTGCGAACCCCGGAGAGTTCCTCTGAGTGGCGCGTGCGGGGGCGATCGTCGGTGCGCCCGAGCAGCCGGACGGCGACGACCGCGGCGGCGTACTCCTGTCGCCGACGCCCCGCAGCGCGCGCCATCGACGTGACCGCCCGAATCAGGACTCAGGCAGGTCCGCGAACTTCACCTTCATGTCGCGGTACCAGTCCATCGACCGCTTCGGATGCCTCCACCGACCCTTCATCGCTTCGCGTGCTTCCTGGTGGCGGGCATCACCGGCCTTCTCCGCCTCCTTGAGGTGACGGTCCTGAGCGTTGATGACGTCGTCAGGCGACTGGCCCTGGTGCTCCAGGTCGCAGACTCCTCCCAACTGACGGCAGGTCATCGTCTTCACGCCCTTACTCCCTTCCTGTGCTCCGGGTCCGCGGAACCTTCTTCTGTCTGACGGTCCGCGCCCTGTGGGTGAGACCAGCCGCCGGGCGTTCGACCCGCGTTGTACGACGCAGCGGCCCTGACCAGGGCACGGAACGCGGCGGCATCGAGCGCATCGCCCTCGCGCAGGTCGATCGCGCGCCAGGCCTTGCCGCCGAGCCCGTTGTTGAAGACCTGCTCCGGGTCGGACAACTGTGCCCCTTGCGGGAAGGTCAACTTCACCTTCTGCTTGTGGGCGTTGCCGACCACGAGGATGCCGTCCTTCTCCCAGACCGGGCTGCCCATCCACTTCCACGTCTCGACGACGTCAGGCACCGCCTCGTGGATCAGCCCGCGGACCTGGGCGAGCGTATCTTCCCGCCAGTCGCCGAGGCCCTCGACGAGTTCGTCGATCTTCTTCGCGGCCGCCGGTCCGGTCGGCGCCTCCGTCGCCTTGCTCACCGCGTGACCGGGTCGGCCAACCCGATCTCTGCGCCCGCCATGTCCCTCACCACCGCGACGAGCCGACCGCCGCCGACCTCGCGCGGCTCGTCCACCACCGACCCGCCGGCCGCGGTGATCCGCCGCACGGCGGCGTCCATGTCCGGCACGTGCAGGTGGGGTCGGACGACAGTGGCACCCGGCACCAGGCCGATCTGCTGGCCGTCGACGTCGAAACCGACGTAGTAGGGGGTGTCCGCTGTCGGCTCCGCGCCGAGCAGCCCCCGGTACAGCTCGCGCGAGGCGGCGATGTCGGCGGCCGGGAGAAGAACTGTCGAGAAGCCGGGCATGGATCAAACCTTCCGTCACACGACGCGCCCTGTGCACGTCACCCCGATGACGGGATCGAGACAAGGAGTGTGACCAGGATGGACCAGATGAATCAGATAGATGCCTTCGAGGCGGAGCGGCCGCGGCTGCTGCGCATCGCCACCCACGTGCTGCGCGACCCTTTCGAGGCGCAGGACGTCGTGCAGCAGACCTGGCTCCGGCTGCACGGTACGACCGCGACCATCGAGAACCTGCCCGGCTGGCTGACCACCGTGACGACCCGGCTCTGCTTGGACCGACTGCGGGCGACGACGCCTGTCCCGGAGGAGGACGTCGTCCCTGTCGAGGCCGCCCCGGATCCTGCCGAGGAGGTGGCCCTGGCCGACACCGTCGGTGTCGCGCTGCAGGCGGTGCTGGACCGCCTGACCCCCAGCGAGCGCGTGGCGTTCGTGCTCCACGACAGCTTCGGCATCGACTTCCCGACCATCGCCGAGATCCTGACCAGCACGCCCGTGGCTGCTCGCAAACTCGCATCGCGGGCCCGCAGCAAGGTCGCCTTGTCGGGAGACGAAGGCTCGTCGGCCGACTGGCAGGTCGTCGACGCTTTCCTCGCCGCGGCCCGCGAGGGTGACTTCGAACGGCTGCTGCAGCTGCTGGCACCGGATGTCGTGATTGCCGGGGACGAGGCCGCAGTCCTGGCCGGCACCCCAGCCCGCCTCGCAGGACGTCAGCAGGTGGCCACGATGTTCAACGGCGCCGCGAAGGCTGCCCTACCGGTGTTCATCGGCGACCGTCCCGGCGCCGCCTGGTTCCACCGAGGGCAGGCACGGGTCGCCTTCGACTTCGCAGTCGAGGACGGCGTCGTACGCCGCATCGACTTCCGCGCCGACCCGGCCGTACTCGCAGGGTTGACGCGGCGCCGGGAAGGGTCTACGGCCTGACACGATGCCGCCGGACGGTCACGGCGCCGGCGGAGCAAGCAGCGCCAATAGCTCGGGCTCCGGCGGCTGGGCGACGTCGACCCCGTCCGCCACGTGCGGTGGAAGTAGCGGATCGGCCCGCGTGGTCACACGAAGTTGCTCTCACCGAGACAGGCAGGGGGTGTCCTCAGGTCATACAGGGCGTCCCGCTTGACGATCGGCACTGCTGGCAGCTCGGGCCACAACCGGGGACGAGGGTTCGGCGCCCGACGGACGACTCATCGGTCATGAGCCAACCGGCGGCCGCGGCCAGCGGCGCGTCGTTCGTCGTCGCTCCCAGGCGGCGGGAAACCTGGAAGCCGCTCATTGGGCCCTTCTTGCCGACGGCTGCGGCTAAGCCTGCCGGTTCCCTTCTCGTTGTAGTCCAGCGCCACAGCGATCCAGAAGTCGAAACTTTCGTCTGACGCGATGGTCTCTCCGGCGACGGAGATCCAGCTGTTGTCCATCGCTCGTCCGGCACCCATCTCGGCAGGCTGCGCTCCTTTGGTGGCAAGCAGTTCGCCGGCCTGGTCGGGATCGGCGCGTACCAGCAGCCCGCCATCGCTTCTCGCGCTGACGACCATGCTTCCGTTCACCAAGAACGACAGCCCGCCGAACATCTTCACTTCGCGGACCGACGGTTTCGCTGCCAGCGCGTCGCGGATGCGATCGGCGAGTCCCTCGTCATAGGCCACGACAGAGGTCCCACTACGGCTACGGCGGCGGGCCGAAGGAGAGGCGGTCGAAGACCAGCCGGCTCTCGACAATCTTCCCGTCGCGGATCGTGAAGTGTTCGGCGGCCGGCGCTGTGCTCGTCACTGCCGTGTGCGGGCAGTAGAACAGCAACGCATGCTCGTCGTCGCCGAACGCCGCAACATCTGTCAAGCCCGTCATCATCTGGCTGAAGCCACCCAGGTAGCTGCGGTAGGCGTCCTTCCCGGTGATGTCACCGCCCGGTCCCCAACCAAGACGGTCACGCCAGAACCGGACTCACCTGCCAATGCTGCAGCCGCGTCATCGTCATCAGCGTCGAGGGACTGTTCCAGACCCCCGCCCGCGGCAGTGCCCAACGATTCTGCGACCCAGCCTGCCGACAGGCCGCCTACCGGCGACGCCAAGCCAACGCGCCCGAAGACACCCCCGCCCAACGACAAGGCGGACGAGGACGAACCCTCAACCCCTCCATCAAGCCGGGTGGGGCCAAATCAGAGCGTCAAGGTGGGGCCAGTTCGAGTTGACACGGCCAGCCAGTCGCTGGTCAACAGCAGGCACCCGTTCTGGTGGTCACGAAGGCGTAGGAACCGTCATGATCACCAACGGGAGCCGTGTTCGCCCCGCTTCTGCACCCTCACCGGCGTGTCACTTCACGACACGCCCAACATCGTGACTATGCCGGGGCCCTGCCCCCCCCCCGGACGGCTGCATCACACGGGGCCTCGTCCAGCTCGTCAGAGCCAACTCTCGGTGACATCTCGCGGGAGTACGGCATGACCTCATGCCCTCGTGTCACAAACCGGCGGTCCATTTCGTCTAGGTAGGGACAGGAACTGACCCAGAGGAGGGCATCGAACATGCGCGTCTTCGTAGCAGGAGGAACCGGCGTTGTCGGCCGGGCGCTCGTTCCGCAGCTCATCGAGCGAGGTCACGAGGTCGCCGCGACCACCTCGAGGCAGGAGAAGCTGGACACGCTGGCTCACATGGGTGCGGAGCCGATCTTGATGGACGGCCTCGACGAGGTTTCCGTCGGGCAGGCCGTGGCCACTGCCGCCCCCGATGTGGTCGTGCATCAGATGACCGCCATCTCCCTCGAGCACGGCGGCAAGCCCAATATGAAGAAGCCTGACCAGTGGTTCGCACCGACCAACGCGTTGCGGACAAGGGGGACCGATTACCTGTTGGCGGCCAGCGAGGCAGCCAACGTGGGTCACTTCGTTGCTCAAGGCTACGCAGCCTGGAACGGCATCCGCGAGGGCGGCTGGGTCAAGACCGAGAAGGACCCGCTCGACCCGATGTCGGGAACCCGGGCGGAGGTCAACATGTCGGCGATCCGCTACGCGCAGAACACCGTACTAAACGCCGGCGGCACCATGATGCGCTACGGCGCGCTCTACGGCCCCGGCGCCATTGACGACCAAGTGGAGTTGGTGCGCAAGCGCCAGTACCCGCTCGTGGGCAAGGCCACCGGCTACAGCTCTTGGGTGCACCTTCACGACGCCGCGAGCGCTACGGTGCTGGCTGTGGAGCAGAAGGCGCCGGGCGTCTACAACGTGGTCGACGACGAGCCTGCACCGGCCAACGAGTGGCTGCCCCATCTGGCTAAGTGTGCGGGTGCCAAGCCGCCCATGCGGGTCCCGGTGTGGGTGGCCAGGATACTGGCAGGCGACCAGGCCGTGATCATGATGACCGAGGGCCGCGGCTTCTCTAACGAGAAGGCCAAGCGGGAGCTGGGCTGGAAGCTCCGCTACCCGTCGTGGCGCCAGGGGTTCGCGGAAGAGGTCAGGCAGTCGTCGTGACCAGAGCCGAGCAGTTCGAGGAACTGCGCCCACTACTGTTCTCGATCGCCTACCGGATCCTGAGCAGCGTCAGCGAGGCCGAGGACGCGGTCCAGGAGACGTGGCTGCGCTACGACGCCACGCCGACCACACCGACCTCGACCAAGGCTTTCCTCTCTGCCGCGGTGACCCGCATCTCGATCGATGTCCTGCGCTCGTCGCGGGTCCGGCGCGAGGCATACGTGGGCGACTGGTTCCCCGAACCGTTGCTGAGCGACCCCTACCAGGATCCTGAGCGCTCGGCCATGCTGGCCGACTCGCTGTCGATGTCTGCCCTGCTGATCCTGGAGCGGCTGAGCCCCGTCGAACGTGCCGTGTTCGTGCTCCGGGAGGTGTTTGCCTTCAACTTTCGAGACGTCGCCGCGGCCGTCGGCAAGTCTGAGGCGGCCTGTCGGCAACACGCTGCCCGCGCGCGACGGCACATGCGTGCGGGTATGCCTAGGTTCGATGTGGACCGCAACAAGCGCACCGAGCTGGCTGACCGGTTCTTCCACGCATTCCAGCAGGGTGACGTCGCAGCCCTGCAGGACCTGCTCGCGGCCGATGCGTGCATGGTCAGCGACAGCGGGGCCCACGCGCCGCGGTGGGGCGAAGGCTTCCACGGTGCCGAGCGGATCGCCCGACTGCTCGCCAACCTGATCCAGGGATTCACCGATATCGGCGGCACGGTCGAGGTGGCCGAGGTGAACGGTCAGCCCGGCGCCGTCTTCCGCGGCCCAAACAACAAGATCGTCCACGTTTGGGAGCTGGAGATCATCGCGGGCCAGGTTCAGACCATCCGAACCGTCCTCAACCCCGACAAGCTCGCCCACCTGGGCGAGGTGGCCGACGCGTGGGAGGTGGTTCGCCTCACCAACGCAGCCAAGCTAGCGACGAGGCGTCATTGACGCGGGCATCCGTACCCATAAGTGCGAGCTACTTGAGAGACCAATCAGTCCTTTCTACGGGGGGTTCATAATGGCCACGTTGTGCAAGCCTGCCGTCAGAGTGCCCGAGCACGTGGTTACGATGGAAGACATGCTCGCTATGGCCGAGCAATCCATGCTGGCAAGCCCCAACTCCCGCTGGCGCTACGCCTGATTCGTAACACGTCGGTGGCGAAGCGACACATCGTTCAGCCAGTGGAAGCAACACTCGCACCCAGGGCTTGAGGAACGCAACCGCATCTACGAGGTCCAGGCCAAGGCCCGTTGCCCCGAGGTGATCGCGGTCGGCTCGACCATCGCGCACGGCGAGGACAGCCGGCAGGCCTGCCTCGACCACATTGAGGCCAGCTGGACCGACATGCGCCCACGCAGCCTGGTGGAAGCCATAGGGAGTCGCAGTGACACCGGACCACGGCGGGGGAGCGACGGTGAGCTTCGCGGTGGAGGCCGAGGGCCTCGGCAAGCGGTTCGGCGACCACGAGGTGCTGGCCGGGATCGACCTCCAGGTCCCGGCCGGGTCGGTGCTGGGCCTGCTGGGCCCGAACGGCGCCGGCAAGACGACGATCGTGCGGATCCTCGCCACGCTGCTGAACCCGGACGCCGGCCGCGCCCGGGTCGCCGGGTTCGACGTGGTCAGCCAGCCGCAGAAGGTGCGGCAGCGGATCGGCCTCGCCGGCCAGTACGCGGCCGTGGACGAGAGGCTCACCGGGCGGGAGAACCTGCGCCTGATCGGCCGGCTCTACCGGCTCGGCAAGCGCGGCGCCGCGGCCCGCGCCGACGAGCTGCTGGACCGGTTCGACCTGCTGGACGCGGCGGACCGGACCGCCAAGACGTACTCGGGGGCATGCAGCGGCGGCTGGACCTGGCTGCCTGCCTCATCGCCGAGCCGCCGGTGGTGTTCCTCGACGAGCCCACGACCGGGCTCGACCTCAGCAGCCGGCTGCTGCTGTGGTCATGGTGCGCGAGCAGGTGGCGGCCGGGGTGACGGTCGTGCTCACCACGCAGTACCTGGAGGAGGCCGACCAGCTCGCCGACGAGATCGTGGTCATCGACTTCTCCGAGGACCTGAAGAACGGCCTGGTCGACCGGTTCCGGTCACTGCCGATGTCCCGGCGGTCGCCCTGATCCCGGTCTCCCTCGGCTTGGCGGGCGCTCGTCCGGGGCGGCCCGCTGATCATCCCCCGGTGCGACCATCGGTGATCTTCGGACTTGCGCCGCGACTCTACCGAGAGGCCACCACCGGGTCAGCACAGGAGCGGGTGCTCACGAGCCGCCTCGGGCGGAACTGTGCCCGCGCGGAGTCCGTCCCGCAGAACGTTTCGTTCTACGGCACGTCCAGGGTGGGGAACAGGTCTCGGCCTTACGATACGTTCTGTAGCGTATAGTCTCGGCTGTGCGTGCGTCCCGTGGTCGTCCTCGTTCGGCGGCCGTCGACGAAGCCCTGGCACGGGCCGTCTGCAGGCTGCTCACCGATCGGGGGTACGCAGCGATGTCCATCGAGCAGGTCGCATCGGTAGCCAAGGTCGCCAAGACGGCGATCTATCGGCGCTGGGCCTCCAAAGCCGAGATGGTGTTCGCGGTGGTGATCCACGACGAAGCGATCGAGCTCCCTACGGATCAAGGGACGCTCGCTGGGGATCTGCGCGTCCTCACCGAGCGCGTCGTCGCACTGTTGGGGACGCCCGCGGCGCGCCAGGCCCTACCTGGCCTGCTCGCCGATCTACGCGGAGACCCCCTACTGGCGAAACGTTTCCACGCCTCGTTCATCGAGGCAGAGAGACAGCTCATCGAGTCGCTACTTCGGCGGTCGGTTCGGCGGGGCGAGCTCACAGAGCAACCAGACCCAGCCGATGTGCACGCGCAACTGCTCGGGACGGCCTTCGCCTGGATCTTCCTGTTAACCGACACCCCGCCCCCCGATCTGGCCAGCCGCATCGCGACCTCCGTCCTGGCCACCCTGCAGAGATGAGAACCACGTGCCCACCACGCTCGAACAGACAATGCCCGTCTACCACTTCCACGAACGGCACAGCCGCTGGATCAACGCCTCCCCCGAGCAGGTGTGGCAGGCCCTCACCACGCTCACCCTCGACCAGCTGACCCTCACTCGGGCGCTGGTCGCGATCCGCCACATTAGGGCGCATCCTGCTACGCCAGCTAAGCCCTTGTTCACCGACGGGCCAGTGCGGATGTTCGAGATCACCCCAGCCGCCTACGCCGTCGGCGGTGTGGTGGCCCGACCCTGGCAGCACCGTCCGGCGCGCGCTGACATCGCCTCGCTGGAGGAATTTGCCCGCTTCGCCGAGCCCGGCTGGACCAAATACCTCACCGACTTTCACCTCCAACCTTGCAACGGCGGCGTGCAGCTCACCACCGAAACCAGGGGCTACTCCACCGACAGTCGAGCACGGCGCCGCTTCGCCGTGTACTGGGCGCTGATCCGCCCAGCCAGCGGCCTCGTCCGCCGCGACATGCTCGCAACCGTCCGCCGCCGCGCAACGCCTCAGCCATGAGCTCAACACCACAACCGCAGACCGATCGGCTTGCGGGACGCGGAGACGCTCCGACAGGCCCTAGCCTGCATGGGGTGACGCCAAGCAGGAGGCTCGCAGTGAGCCGGGCGCTGGTATGGACTGCCGGACTGGCCGGTGCGGTGCATGCGGGGTTCAGTCTCTACTGGGCAGTGGGCGGGCGCTGGCTGCTGGCGACCGTCGGCCAGTGGGCGGTGGACCTTTCCACCGAGCGTCCGCTGGCGGCGGGGATCACGCTCGGACTGGTAGCGGCGGTCAAGCTTCTTGGCGCGACGATCCCCGTGGGAGTTGCCTATGGACGGGTGCCCTGGCCGTGGTTGTGGCGAGGCATCAGCTGGGCCGGCGGGCTGCTACTCGTGGCCTACGGAGGCATCAACACGATCGTGGCCCTCGCGGTGCTCGCAAGGGTGATTCGGCCTGATGGCGGCTATGACGCCAACGCCATGATGGGGCACGCGTACCTGTGGGACCCGCTGTTCTTCCTCTGGGGAGGCGCCCTGGTCCTGTCGCTGTGGCTCTCGCGGCAGACTTTGCCCGCCGTCCGGTAAAGGATCGACTACCGAGACTGCCACGAGTGCCGGTAGTGCGGAGCCAGGGGGCCGGCCCGGCGAAGTACTCGAAGTGGGTGGGCCCCGCGTGACGCCAGGGCCTCGTGGCCGTCCGGTCGCCGGTGGCCCGACCGGAACAGGCCCCTGCACTGGGACGCCTTGACTTATGCAGGTGAATACCTGCATGATAGGTCGGTGCCGGTGGAGACGACGTCGCTCGACGCGGTCTTCAAGGCGCTCGCAGACCCCACCCGCAGGCTGCTGATGGACCGGCTGCGCGAGCACGACGGCCAGACGCTCGGGGAGCTCTGCGAGCACCTCGAGATGGCGCGGCAGTCCGTCACACAGCACCTGGACGTCCTTGTGCGCGCCCACCTCGTCTCCGCGGTGCGCCGTGGACGGGAACGGCTGCACTACCTCAACGCGGTGCCGATCCATGAGATCGAGCAGCGCTGGATCTCCAACTTCGACAAGCCCCGCCTGCACGCGCTCAGTGCCATCAAGGACCAAGCAGAGGAGTACGCCATGACCGAGAGCGCCACATCGGTGCCGACCTACGTCTACGTGACCTACATCCGCGCGAGTGCCGAGCAGGTGTGGCGGGCCCTCACCGATGCGGACGTGACCGCGCGCTACTGGGGGCACGCCAACGTCTCGGACTGGGAGCCGGGCTCGCGCTGGGAGCACCGGCGAGCCGACGGGTCCGGTCGGGTCGACCTCGTCGGTCGCGTGCTCGAGACCGAACCGCCGACCCGTCTGGTCATCACCTTCGGGGAGTCCGCCGACGAGCCGGACAACGCCTCGATCGTCACGTTCCTCATCGAGCCGCACCACGACATCGTCCGGCTCACGGTGACGCACGAGAACCTCGCCGACCCGACCGCGCTTCGCGAGATCTCGCACGGCTGGCCGGCCGTGCTCGCCAACCTGAAGTCGCTGCTCGAGACCGGCGAGGTCCTCCCGCGAGCGCCGTGGGAGATGTCGCCGATGCACTACTGAGCGGTTTCTACCGAGCCCGCAGCGCGCACTGCCCGCCCCCTGCTCACACCGACGGAGGAAGACCAATGGACACCACACGCTTGAAAGACGCCTACGCAACGCTTCTCGACGCTGCTGCCCACGTGGCTCAGCGGGCCGACGACGCCCCCACCCCACCGGACGGCGGGTGGGACGCGGACCGCATCCTCGCCCACATCGCGCTCGTCGACGCCGCCACCCTGGCCACCGCCGCCACCGTCGCGTCAGGCGCAGGTGCGACCTACGACAACCGCCTCTCGCACGAGGACTGCACCACCAGCCGCGTTCTTGCCCACGTCAGCGGGGGCGCCGGCCTGCAGGACCACATCCGGCGCCAGGGCGAGGCGCTGTGCGCCCTGGGGACAGCGCTGAGCGAAGCCGAGCTCGACACTGCGGTCCCGACCCTGCTGCTGTCCGACGGCGAGGTCCTCGTCGACCGGCCGGTGCCGCTCGCAGCCATCCTCACCGGCCTGGCGGAGGACCACCTGCCGCGCCACACGGAACAGCTGCTCGCGCTGCTGCCGACCGGACCTCGGGCCGCAGCAACGGCCTGATCAGGAGTGATCGCCTCCTCGCGGTGACAGCCACGCCTGCGGGGCGGCCGAGGTCGGCTCAGCTGCGTCACCGGGCTGCAACCCGAAGGCGGTCGGACTCGCGGCTCGAGCATCCCGTCGCCCGGCCGTACGTCGACGGGACGGTCCCCTCCGACCCGGCCGCCCCCTTCCTCGTGGAGGAGAACGAGGGCGGCTACTTCGACAACCTACGTGCCGCGCCGTGTCCCAGCAGCCGATCGTCCGTGGACAACGGCTTCGGAGCAATGGGGCGACGTTGGACGGTCCTGCTACGGAGCCGGCCAGGTCGATGCTGGCGTGAGCGGTGCCGGCGGTGACCAGCGGGTGGGTTTGGCCATGCCGGCGAGGGCGAGTCGTCGTGGCATCAGTCGGACGAGCCCGTTGCGAAGCGCGGTGGTGACGGCCCCGCTGATCTCGAGCGGCCGTCCGGTCTGGTCGGACTGCTTGGACATCTTCTCGGTGCGGGGTCGGCGCTGCTCGTCGTAGCGCTGCAGGGCCGTGCCGACGTCTGTGGTGGCGACGAGCTCGGCGGCGAGCACGACGGCGTCCTCCAGCGCCATGCACGCGCCTTGCCCCAGGTGCGGTGTCATCGCGTGGGCTGCGTCGCCCAGGAGCGCGACGCGGCCGCGGGAGAACTGCGGGAGCGGTCGGGGCAGCGAGTAAAGGTCGTGCCGCAGCACCGCGCCGGGGCGAGTGGCGGCGATGACGTCGGCGATCGGGTCGTGCCATGCACCGAAGCGGCGCAGCGCCTCTGAGCGGTCGTCCGCGAAGTCGGTGCCCTCCGGAAGCTGGGCGGTGGCGTACCAGTAGACCCGGCCGTCAACCAGCTTGGTCAAGCCGACCGACTCGCCGCGACGCCCCCACGTCTGCGAGCCCTCTGCCAGCTGGTGCGGCTCGTTGGTCACCGCCCGCCAGGCGGTCATCCCGGTGTAGGCGGGCGGGAGAGCGTCCGACCAGAGCAGCTGCCGTACCAGGCTGCGCAGACCATCGGCGCCGACGACCACCTCGACCTCGAGCTGGTGCTGCCCGGTGCCGTCCGCGTAGGTCACACGGGCAGGTGCCAGCGCCGAACCGACGTCCAGGTCGGTGACGGTGCTGCCGGTGCGTACGACGCCTGCGGGTAGGCCGGTCAGGAGCTCGCGGTGCAGGTCGGCGCGGTGGACCATGAGCAGCGACACCGGCGGCTCCTCGCCTGGCTGCAGCGCCGGGGACCGCAGCAGCCAACTGCCGCTGCTGGTGCGCAGGCCCCCGCCGTCGGTCATGGTCCCGTGGGCCCGAAGCTGCACGGCGAGCTCCAGCCACTGCAGGGCACTCAGCGCGTTGGACCACAGGGACAGCCCGGCCCCGACCTCCCCGAGCCGCGCCGTGCGCTCCAGGACCGTGACATCCCAGTCGGCTCGGCGCAGTCCCACGGCGACGGCCAGTCCGCCTATCCCGGCGCCCACCACTACCGCCCGACGACGTGCCTGTTCCACAGCAGCCTCCCGTCCCGATTCTACGAGTGTAGAAGCCGTTCCAGGCTGACGATCCCCTGCCGGGACGCCGTGCCCGACTCGGTGGCGACCGCGTGAGGTGCCCCGGCTGACCTTTGGCTTGACCGACGGCGCTCACCGCCGCACGGGCGGGCGCGGTACATGATGTCGGGGTGCGTGCGCCTCGCTGACGGTCGCTGCGGCTCAACCGGCCTGCCGAGCGCGAGACGTTGCCGGCAACGCCGAGGCGCACGCGCGTGTCGTGCGTGCGACGCAGGCGCGGGTTGTCGTCGCTCCGGAACTGTCGCCGACCGGGTACGAGCTGGATGCCGCTCCTGTCGCCTGCGATCACGACGTGCTGATGCCGATCATCGACGCGTGTGCGGCGACCGACTCGCTCGCCCTTGTCGGCGCCCCCATCGAGGAGCAGGGAAGGCGCTTCATCGCGATGCTGGCCGTCGACGGGGCGGGTGCGCGGAACCCGCGACCGAGGTTGCTCCGGTGGCGCCGGATGAACGGAATCAGCCATCTGAGCTATGCGTGTGCCGGTGTCGGCTTGCCAGTGCCCGCCTGCCACTCGCGCTCGATCTGTCGCATCAGCGAGGGGTAGACGATCAGGTATCGGAACGGCTTGATCGCGGTCATGTAGGCGGTCCCGAATAGTCCGGCGGGCTTGACCAGGACGGCCATCTGGCCGCGGTAGCCGCCTGTTTCGTCCGGGACCCAGCCGATGTGCATGACCGCATGCACGGTCCGGTTGGCCATCTCCGCCGCCCACTCGTTCTCGAGCTGGTACAAGGAGGTGAACGGGAGGGCGTCGTCGAAGTCCGGGCCGGTCGGGGCGGCACGCAGGTCTTCTGGGAACCGGTCGCGCAGCGTCGGCACCCTGGAGCCGACGCCCGTGTCGGTGTCGTCCCAGCCGAGCAGTCCGCCGATCTTCATCCGGGCCTCCCACAGCGCGCGGACGACGAGCGGGGCGCCCTGTGGGAAGTCATCGCCGGAGACGAACTGCGACACCAGGCGAGCAAGCTCGCCGGGGCCTCCTGGCGTCGGG
>JAABUN010003891.1_pt1 | contig 21709 bp, 37 predicted proteins | sample 5559311 | NCBI WGS metagenome assembly JAABUN01 (sample SAMN10711877, study PRJNA513370) | rock metagenome | isolation source: Antarctica rocks | place: Antarctica: Victoria Land, Siegfried Peak sud
GAACGGTGAGGTTGATGTTGCCGCCCCACTCGATGATGCAGACGACCACGTCGCCGGCGTTGACCGTGGGGTAGGTCATCGTCCGGGCGGCGGTGCCCGAGCCCTGGCCACCGGCAACCGCCCCGACAGCGATCGCCACGGCCTACCCTCCCGTGTACCGCGAGGCGGTCATCCCGGCCGAGTAGTTGGTCAGGTCCGCGTTAGGCAGTGCCCAGGTCTGCGTGCAGTTGCCCGCGTGCGTGGCCGCGCAGCTCACCGTGCCGGTTGCCGTGGCGCCGGTGCTGTCCTGCAGGTTCCAGACGGCCGTGAAGCCCGGCAGCACGGTGATGGTGGCGCTGGTCGCCCGGCCCTTGTTGTCCGTGACGACGTCGACCCAGGCCACCAGGACGCCGTCAACGTAGGCGGTGAGTGCCTGGCCGATGGTTGGCATCTAGCGGATCAGGTGACTTCGTTCGTGGATCCGCACAGCTCGCCGTCCTCGCGCGGCTGCGGGCAGCGCCAGACGACCGGCCCGTCGTGGTCTTCGGCCGGCGCCATGATCTCCGAGCGCTTGTGGCACTCCGAGCAGGTGACCTTGCGGGTGTCAGTCATGATCAACCCCCGGCGGGTAGGGACAACTGGTACGTGAATTGCACGGACTCGTTCGTGGCCAAGTTCACCACCGCGAAGACGGAGCGATCGAGCAGCGTGCCGCCCGGCGCCGCCGCCTGAGAGAAGATGCCGTGCTCGGTGATCGCGGCTGCCGCCTTCACCGAGACGGTGGCGACCGTCTCGAAGATGTTCGCCGCCGCGGCGCCCTGGGTCAGGGTGCCCTGGGGTCGCACGCTCGTGGTCGTGTACTGGGTGGTCAACTCGGTGCCGAGCGCAGTGTCGGTCGTCGCCTCGGCCGCAGTCCCGGTCCCCATGCCGTGGAAGCGGAGCAGCTCCGGCTCGACGAGGTTCTGCAGCGCCTGCACGAGGTAGTTGACGCCGGCCGTGGTGACCACCCGGGCGCTGATGAGCCCGAGGTCGAGCCGGGAACCGTCGAGGCGGTTGTGCACCGCCCAGAGGGCACCGAGGAAGGCCGGGCCTCGGCCTCGCTCCCGAGCCTCCAGGTCCCGAAGGCCGCGCTCGAGGTGGGCCTCGTTGTCCCGCTTCCACGCCTTGAGTTCGGCCGGCTGCCCGGGCTGTGCGAGCCCGAAGGATCGGGCTACCGCGAGGCTCAGCGGCGGCTTTGGGGCCGGGATGACGACGCGGTGGAGCGTCGACGTCGGCCGTGTGGTCCCGAGCGTCATCGGACGCCTCCTCCGGGTCGGGTTGAGGTCTTGATCGGGCTCAGCCGCCGAAGCGGTCGATCAGGTCGGCCTTGGTGGCGGCCTCGGCCTCTTCCCGGGACAGGCCCCGCGACGTCGCGTAGTTGACCCAGTCGGCCTTGGATGCCGCCGTGCCGGGCTTGCCGTCCTCGGGCGTCGTGTCGGGTGACGCGACGGCGGGCTCGCCGGTGACCACTGAGGGGATCTCGGTTCCGAAGTCGACCGAGGGGTCCCAGCCGATGGGCGGGAGGGCCTCTTGTGCGGTCACCATCCCGAGGTCGACCAGCCGCTGCTTCTCCTCGGCCGGCACGTTGTCCTCGAGGGTGGCCCCCCGGTAGTAGTAGCCGATCCTGCCGTCGGTGCCCTTCGCGAGCGCTAGCGGCGCGCTGACCGTGTAGGTCGTGGTCATTCTCGGTCTCCGATCTCGGCTCAGACGCCGGTGACGACGCACGCGGCGCCGGGCTCGAGGACCACCGGGACGGTGACCCGGCGGCAGCGGACGCGGTACTGGTCGTTCTCGTCCTCGCGCATGGTCTTGGCCTGCACGCCGACGCCGTCACTGTTGACGTAGCCGGGGCCGCCGAGGTCCTCGTCCGCCATCCCGCCGAGCTGCTGGGAATCCAGCACCAGGACGGTGTTGGCGGTGGGCATGTTCGGCGATCGGAGCCAGCGCATCCCCTCGATGACGGGAAACACCCCGGTCTGCACCGCGCCGGACGCGCTCTCGCGCGGCAGGTAGCCGGCGTCGACGAACGACGCCATGGCGTAGGTCCAACGGGTGTCGTCGAGGACGACGGTGTCCGGGTCGTAGCCCTGGTTCAGGCCGAGGATCGACGCCTTGGCGAGCCCGACGTCGAGGAACATCTGCCTGGCCGTGGCCAAGGTCCATGCGGCGGTCGCGGCTCGAGTGGCCGTGACCGCCGAGGCGATGGCGGCGAGGGAGACCGAGTCGACCGTCTTCACCATCTGGTTGACCATCTTCACGAGCGCCCGGTTGACGGGGTTCATCAGCTGCCGCTTGATCGACTCGTCCGTGATGATCGAGTCCTGGCCCCACTTCTCGGTCCTGGCCAGTGACGCCGGTCCGGTGCCGAGCGTGGTCAGCGGGTACTCGCCACCGGGGCTGATGGTCTGCGGAACGCGGTCGGCGTAGATCGACTCGCCCTGCTCGTACTGGATCGCGCCGCCGACGACGACGAAGCGCCCGGTCAGGAGCGCGTCGGAGATGAACCGCTGCTGGGCCAGAGTCCGCAGCCGGCGGGCGATCTGCGCCGGCGAGGCCAGGAACCGGCTGATGCTGACGATGTCGCCGGTGATGGTCGGCGCTGCGGGCGGGTACGTGATGGACACGGTTGCTCACTTCCTCTCTGAGTGGTCGCCCGCTAGCGGACGAAGTCGACCTGGACCTTGGCGCCGTTGGCCGCCGTGGTGAGCGCGACGCCGACGACCTGCGAGTAGTCGGTGCCGGCACCGAGCGCGGCCACCGTCCCGGCGGTTGCCGGGATGACCCGGTCACCAGCAGTGATCGCACCGGTCGCGGTCAGTTCTTGGACACCGCCCTTGTGGATGGTGACCTTCTGGCCAGAGGGGACATCCTGGGCAGCGACGCCGACCCAGGCATGCGTCGCCACGCTCGACGGGGCGACGGTGCCCGTGCCCGAGACGACGACGAGCTGCCCGCCGGTGATGGCGGCCGAGGCCTGCAGCGGCACCGACTGGCCGGGCTTGTAGAGCGGCAGGTAGTCCATGACTACGCGTCCTTTCCGAAGAGGGACGCGTAGGCCGCGTCGTCGGCGGTGAACTCGGGGCCGCCGGTGTAGCCGCGGGGCTCACCGACGGGGACCAGGCCGGGCTCGAGCGAGGTGAGCACCGCGGCCGCGCCCTGGTCGACCTCGAGCTGGTTGAGCCAGTGGTCACGCCGAGCGGGCGGGATGCGGCCGTCGGCGACCGCGGCCGCGACGGTGCGCTCGCGCTCCTCGCGGTGCTGCTGCTCGCGTGCCTCGAGACCGGCTCGGGCCGCGACTCGCAGCTCCTCGAGCTGGACGACGTCGACGGGGACCGTGCCCTCGGGCAGGGTCGGGGTGGCGTTCTCCGTGTGCTCGGCCAGGACCTCGTCGAGCGCCGCGAGGATGGTGTCCCCGTCGGCGTCGGCGTCGGTCAGGCCCAGCCGCGTGCGGAGAGCGGCCGCGTGCTCGTCGGTGATGACGGGCATGGATTCCTCCTGTGCGGTTGAGGTTGGCCCGCTCGCCGACACGGGAGCGGGAGCTGTGGGTGACTGCCGACGACCAGCGACGTTGAAGACCGACAGGTCGAACCGCGCCTTGGCGCCGTCGTCGGCCTTGATGTTGTCGACCCGGTCGGCGAGGCCGGCGTCGACTGCTCCCTGGGCGCTGTACCAGGTTTCGGCGGCCATCGCGATGCGCCACTGCTGGACGGTTCCGCCGGCCTTCTCGGCGTAGACGCTGGCGATGTTGTCGCTCTCGTGGGCGAGATCCGCGGCCATCTTCACCATGTCAGCGGAGTTGCCAATGCAGATGCCCCACGCGTCATGCACAAAGAGCTCGGAGTTGCGGGCCATCACCAGCTCGTCCATGCCGGCCGCGATGAACGACGCGGCCGATGCGGCGATGCCCTCAACGACGGCGACGACTCGGGCGCGGTGCGTCCGCAGCGCGTTGAGGATGGCGAGGCCTTCCCAGACAGCCCCGCCGGGCGAGTTGATGAGCAGCCGGATCTCGGTCGTGTCGGCCGGGAGCTCATCGAGTGCGGCCACGAACTCCTTGGCCGACACGCCCCAGTCGCCGCCCCAGGAGTCGAGCCGGTCGTAGAGGCGCAGCACCGCCACGCCGTCCGCTATCCGCGGGGAAGGCTGCTCGGCGCGGATCGGCGTCTTGTGGTACGCACCAGGCTGGCGCAGGAACGGGTTCACTGAGTCTCCCCCGGTGACGTGAAGTCCTTGGGCGGCAGGCCGTACTGCTGGCGGAGGAACTCCTCGAGCGCTTTGTCGGCGAACAGCGCGCCGGAGTCGAGCAGCATCTTGATCGCCTGGGCGGTGACGACCTGGCGAGAGCCAATCTCGTCGAAGACGACCCGTGGCGCCGGCTCGTCGGGCCCGTAGTTGACGTCGACCAGGTCCTCGACGATGTGCTGGGTCGCGACGTCGGCCACCTGCTGCGCGAGCGTCTGCAGCGACAGGGTGAAGAAGTCGGCGAAGGTCGTCCCGAGTGCCCAGGAGCCAGTCTGGGTGCCGAGGTTGAGGAAGTGGGCCAGCACCGCCCGGGCGATCTGCTCGTCGTGGTAGCGGATCGCCGGACCGGCGTCAGGCAGCGCTCCCTCGACTCCGACGAGGTCGAGCTTCGCCCCGAACGGGATGGCGGCACCCGAGTTCTCGCCAGAGCGCCAGGACTTCGCCAGCGCCAGACCATGGTCGAGGTCAGCTACCGCGTCCTCGGGGTTCTCCGGGCCGGTGTAGCGCGGGACGCCCATGCCGTTGCGGTCGATCGTCTGGGCCTGCACGCGGAGCAGCCGGTCCTTGAGGAGCCAGTGCTTGTACGCCGGGCGCAGCAGCGATGAGCCGAGCCAGTTGCCGCCTTCGCGTTCGTGCACGTACGCCACGAGTCGGGCGACCGGGATCTTGACCGTCTTGGACGAGGCACCACCCGGTGCGTGCTGCTCGATGCTCTCGAGGCCGCCGTCTGCGGCCACATTCACCGCCGCGATGGTCCGCGACATCCGCGGGGCCAGCTTACGGAGCCGAGCGCGGCCCTGATCGTCGATCCGGTAGACCTGCTCGAAGTATGAGTGGCCGTAGGCGAGCATCAGCAAAGCGGCTTGAAGGTGCTCGGGCCAGGAGAAGCGATCTCGCGTCCGCGGCATCGGTGTCGGTGCCTCGCCAACGAGCGGCAGCCCCAGGTCATCGGCGACGAGCCGTGTGACCTCGGGTGAGGCACCGGCTTGCTCGACCCGCCATGGCGTCCGGCGTACCGGCTGCGTGACAGCGCGGAGCACTGAGGTGACTTGGGCGTCTTGACGCCGCATCGCGTCGTAAACGGGGATCGACGCCGGCCAGCGGAGTTCAGGCGTCGGCTCTTCATCACCGAGCTGCCACCAGGACTGCTTGGCGTTGGCGTACCCGACCTCCCGAAGGGGAACCGCGCCGCGAATGTCCGGCACGGCGGCCCCTCTCCCGGTCAGAAGCCAGCGGTGGCGAGGTCCGCGGTCTCGGACCGGTGTATCAGCGGGGCGAGCTTCGGCAGCGGTGCCGGCGTACGCGGCCCGGGTGCGGTCAGCCCATGCTCAGCGAGGGTCACGGCGACCAGGGGTGCGATGTCCACCGGAGAGCTCTCCTCGTCCCAGGTCCAGGCACCGGCGGTGCCGACCTTCCGGCGGCGTACGGCGCCGACGGCGGTGTCCAGTGCGGGCTGGCCGAGGTGCCGCAGGGCGGGTGGGTCGCCGGTCACGGCGTCGTACAACCGGGCGCTCGCCTGCGCGATCTCGGGGCTGGTTGCGGTCAGTGGCGTAATGCCTCGCTCCCGCAGCATCGACAGGAATGCGCCGGCCGGCGACGACGGGTTGACGGCCACCCGGAAGTTGCGCCCGGCCAGGAGCTCGACCACGCGGTCGACAACCCAGCCGAGGCCGCGCCGGTTGTCGACGAGCTCGACGTGCAGCTTCCCGTCCGGCAGCCGGCTGGCGGCGCCGATGCTCGCCCACTTGCGATCCCGGGACACGGCCAGCCCGAAGGCCACCGGGCCAGCTGGTCGGAGCGCGACCGGGTCGGCGAGTGCTCGCCAGGCGGCCACGTCGATCACGACCTCGGGCGCCTCGTCATCGGTCGGCCAGTCGCCGACAGAGAGTCGCTCTACCGCGAACGACCGCGCTGACATCGAGCGCATCTCGCGGTCGATCTGCTCGGCGGTGATGCGGATGCCGAGTCCGGGGTTCGCCTGCGCGCGGGCGTCCGGATCCGCCGCCACGCGCTGCGGGTCGTTGATATAGCGATCCTCGTCGACCGACCACTCCAGGTACGCCAATGACTCCGTGTCGCCAGCCAATCCACGGCGCCGCAGGCGGGCGAGAGTCAGCCCGTTCGCGTGTGCGGGGTTCTGCTGGTCGACGGCCGATGCCGCGTAGATCACCTGCGGGTTCATGGCGGTGGCCATCGTCGGCATCAGCGCTGATACGGCGTGCTCAGGGACGTCCATGGCCTCGTCGATGACGTTGACATCGCCGGTCAGCCCACGGCCGGACTTCCCGCTGCGGGCGACGAACTCCAGTCGTGCGCCCGAGCGGAGCTCGATGCCCTCTTCGCCGTTGCCGTAGTTGGTCTTCTTGATCCGGCGCTTGAGGTCGGGGGTCCGCTGGATCAGTGCATCGATGCGGCGGAAGGCCTCCTGCGCCGTCTTGAACAGGTGGGCCGAGTGCAGGATCAGCATGTCGCCGAACAGGAACAGGCCGGCTAGCTCGCGTGCGGCGAGGATCGCGCCCTTGCCGTTCTGCCGGGCGACCACCAGGGCGACTTCCCAGGCCGCCCACCGGCCGTCCGGCCGTTCCCGAAGCATGACGTCGAGGACGAACCGCTGCCAGGGGTCGAGGATGAGTCCAGCCGAGGACGCGAGGGCGACGGCCTCCTCGCCCGCCGACGACAATGCCGCCGGCGCGCTAGAGATCCGAGGCCGCTGATGTCCTAACGTTTGCGCGTCGTGCAGCTCGCTTGGCGGCGAGGTCATCGACGGCGGACTCCTCTCGCGGCTGGCCCGCCGCCAGGGCGGCAGCGTCGGCAAGCGTGCGTCGGAGCTCCAGGGCGAGCGCCGCCGTGTCTCGCGCCGCACTGGTGGCGTCGAGCGTCTTCGCAAGCTTGATGGCCGACTGAGCGAGCCCGGGAGCAACGTCCGACGCGCGGACTCGGCGTAGCTCTTCGCGCACGGCGCGTTCGACGGTGCCGTACCGGCGCTTGGTGGTGGACGGTTCGGGGAGAGAACGGGTCGACCTGGGTCTTCCGGCAGCAGCAAGATCGCCAGATTTTCTAGAGCTCACCATCGCCCCGACCCGATGACTTCACGAGCACGAGCCCGCGTCCCGTCTCCTCGTGCTGAGTTGCACCCGTAGTGCGCTGGCCGCGCGTTGCCCCGGTCGAGCGGGCGGCCACCTCGGCTAAGCGGCACGACGTGGTCAACGCTGAAGCTACGCGAGGTTCGCGGCTCGGCCGTCAGGTCGATGGGCTCCAGGCAGATCCAGCACGGTGCACCACTCCGGACATCGCGCCGCAGTGCGGCGCTGAGCCGCACGAATGGCCGGCCCCCGCGGCCACGGCAGTCAGGTGGCATCCGGGCCGACCCCCCGAACACGACGAAACCCCGCTCGATGGCGGGGCGATTCCTGGTTCCGGGCACGGTTAGTCAGCAGCGGTTCAGATGTAACACCGGTGTAGTTCGGTCTGTCAAGCCGCGCCGCTCGACGGCGTGTCGGACGTCGGCAAGTCGATACAGCGCGACCCCACGCGGCCCGCGGCGGCGGCACTGGAGCCAACAAGGGTGGCGGCGCAGGTGCTGGCGCAACGCCGCGGGCGAGACACCCAGGGCAAGCGCCACGGCAGCGGTGTCGATCAGTGGCTCCCCGTCGGCGTCGTACTCCACGGGATACGATCATGCCGCACCATGCACCCGGCGGCCGAGCAGCAGCCATCGGTCCGCGGTCCAACAGTGCGTCTCGTCAAGGTCGCACTGGACGGCACTCGGCAACAGGTCGTCCGTGCGTGCGACGTAGGCCACCAGGACGCCGGGACAGCCGAGCGACCTGCGGGTCAGCACGTCGCTCGCCACCTGCTCGACGCACTCGCCGACAACGATGCGACGACGACCACTGGGATAAGCGAGCCGCCAGCCCAGCGCTTCGGTTTCGGCCAGCTCGGCGGCGACGTGAACGACCATCTCCTGAGCCGCGATCCAGTCCACGTGCCTACCAAGCCACACCGCGAGGGTCCACACGTCTCGATCGGGCGGGACGAGCCCTCGCTTCTCGGCCACCTCCTCGGCCAGGGTCGCGAGCTGGCCCAGGATCGCAGCACGTGCATCCGCGACCTCCTCGCGAACCGGGATGCGAGGAGTCTTCGTGCCGGAGACCTTCGACTGCCGTGCGCTCGAGAGGGTGTGCGCGTGCAACAGGGCGGCGTACAGCACCGGCATCTCGGCGATCGCCCGGCGCAGCTGCCTCAGGTGCCCGATGCAAATCCGCATTGAATCGGCCGCTCGGCGGGGACGGTCCGGTTCGTGTCGGTGCAGAAGCGGGCAGACGGCTTCAGCCATCAAACATCTGCCCGTACTCCAGCGCAGCGATCGTCTTGCATTGCCGGCAGAGCGGCAGGCCATGGGGATCACGCGATGGCACCCAGCGGTAGCCGCACAGGGCGACAAGCTCGGTGCCCATGACGTACGCCTCGGCAACGGCGCCAGGGTTGCGGACGAGGTGAGTCACCTTCGGGTTTCCGGAACCAGGCTGCGTCAGAGCCGGCCTGTCCAAGAGTTCCGCGCTCACCCTGCCTCCTGCTCCTCGATCACGACCGGGGCCGGCATCGCCCCCATGTCCGGAGGCCGACGCGGCCGCCGAGCGAACACGTCACGGGCCGCTGCCCCGCCCCGAGCCGCAACCTCCGGCGACGGCAGTGCTTCACCTCGCAGCTGGGCCACGACCCGCCGCCCAGCCGCGTCGTTGCCGGCCTCTCGCCGCAACCGCCGAGCCTCGCCCAGTGCCTCCTCCAGCCGGTGTGCGAGTCGCCCCGGAGCCCCCGAGTCCGGCCACAAGGCCACCACCGCAAGCGCCTCCCACGCCTCGTCGTAGCTCGCCCGAACCGCCACCGCGTCGACGGCGCGCTGACAGGCCGCGTCGGTCCATGCCTCGACCCGGAAGCCGGCACGGGAGCGCGCAGCGCGGACGTGCTCGGCCCGTTGGTCCGGTGGGACGACCCCCGGCTTTTCATGATCCTCGCGCGTTACGTTTAGTGAGGGGGTTCTATCAACTGAAGTACAAGTACTAAGTACGGGGCTTCCGAAGCTACCGAGCAACGGGCCAGCAACTTGCTTCGCGTTTGCCTCGCCGTTTGCTTCGCGTTTGCTTCGACGGCGGGCCTCCCCGCTGGCTATCCCACCCGCCCGTCCGGCCGCTACCCGGACACCGTGAACCCCGGCCCGCTTCGCCCGGACGTCATCGGCGGAGGGGTTGTAGGTGAGGTAGTCGTGGATTCGCCACCCGTACGGCAGCCTCTCCCACAGCCCGCGGTCGACCAGCTCGGCGGCCACCTTCTCCGGCCGGCGCACGTCGGACACCAGGTCGATCTCGTCGTTATGGACCAGCCCGTCAGTCAGGTGCGCGTTCGACCAACAGATTGCTGAGACATGGAGGCGAAAGGCCGCGTCCGAACACCGCCGCATCTTGCGGTGCATCGGGAAGCTGTCGTCCAGCCGTGCCCAGCTCATCAGGCGACGCCCTTCCAGTCGAGAGTGTGCCATTGCAGCGTCACCGCCCACGCTCCCGCCGGTAGCAGTTCTTGCATCGGCCCTTGGCGTGATGCGGCCTCCCACAGAGGCAAGGAGGACTGACAGGTCGCGCCGGGCGATTGGCCGGCTGGTTCTTCTTCACCTGGTCTCCGTTGGCCACCTTGCGGACCCGCGATCCGCCCATGTGCAGCGCCGCCACGATCCGGGTCGGCAGCATCCCGGCCGCGGTCAGCGCCAGTACCAGCGCCGCCCGCTCGTGCGTGTCCCGCACTTCCACCCGCTCGCCGGCCAGCGCGCGCTCCACCTTGACCGGATCGACGCTCGGGCAGAACTCCCCGTCGACGCTGCGCACCTGCTCGACGCTGCGCACCTGCTCGACGGGGCGCCTTCTCGTCGTCGGCTTGCCCTTCCAGAACACGACGCCGCCCCAGACACCTTCGAGGGCTTCCGGCTCCCGCGTGCGCAGTCCGCCGCACTCGGCCCGGACGGGGCACCCCTGGCACAGTGCGAGCAGCGGCGCAGCGTCCTGCACGTCGTCGGCTTCTGCGGCGTGGTACATCCCGGTGCCACTACAGGCCGCGAGGTGCTGCCAGGGAGGCTGTTGGAGGCTGGGAACGGGGCGGCGGCGGTAGGGGCTCATGCCGTACCGCTCAGCATGTCTCGCTCGACCATGGCTTGCTTCACATAGCAAGCGGCGTCGAGAAGCTCCTCGTAGATGTCGCGGAGAACGTCCCGGCCATTGAACGGTTGTAGCGCCGTGCCGTACCGCTCGATGCCGACTTGACGCCGGGCCACGATGTCAGCGACGACCATGCCCTGGATGTCGGGGCGATCGTTGATGGTGGGCAGGTCCTGGTCGCCTTCGCGCTTCTTCACCGTAGGTTCAGCTCCCGCGAGGAAGCCCGGTCCGGCTCTGTGGGAACGATGACCGGCCGACCGGCTGAACGCTGCCACTCCGCCGCTCGGGTCGCGAACGGCGGCAGCGCACGGACACCGGTGCGGTGGTCGTTGAGGAGCTGCACGATCACGCTGGCGGTCAGGAATGGCAGGCTTCCACTCTGGATCTCCCGGAAGGCGCGCGCCTTCGCCTTGAGCTGCAGCGGCGTGACGGCCTGCAGCGCCGTGACCAACCGGTCCTCGTCGACGAGAGCTATCAGCGCGACCTCGACCCGCGTCGGGTGCTGGAGATGGTCCGGAACTACGACCCCGCCCTGCTCGGCGTCATCGAGGTCAGCGACCGCGCGGGCCGAGTGCGCGGCCGCGGTACGCCGTTGTGGACGGCCGGCACCGCTGGGAGCTGGCCCGCCACGTCGATGCCGCCGGACGAACAGGTCGCCGGCGCGCAGCCAGGTTGTCTGGGGCGCCGTGGTGGCCGGTGCGACGGCAAGAGGGCGTGTCACCGTGGTGACAGGGGCGGCACCCGGAAAATCGCGAACGAGCCGCTCCAGCCGTGCGGGGGGAATCCCGGTCGCCTCGAACACCTGCCGCGGCGATGCACCGTCGCGCAGCATCCGCAGGGCCCGAGTCTCGAGCTGGCCCTGGGCCGGGGTGACAGCGGTCACGACGTCACCAGCGCGATCGAGATCCGCACTCCGGGAGACGAAAGGGCCGCGTGGTGCTCGCCCGGGTAGCACTTCTCCGCGGCCAGCGTGACCACCTGGCCGTCGTCGGCGTACACCCCGGCGTCTCGGAGGGCGTCCAGGGTCGCTCTGGCGTACTTGTCGACGTCCGGGCGCGTGGCCGGCCAGGTGCGCGTCCGCTTCGGTGCCGAAGACGGCTTGCGGACCGTAAAGATGAGCGACGCCGCAAGCGGGCCAGCCAGCGGGACCCACGTCGGATAGTCCTCGTACCGGAGCGACGCCGAGCCGCCGTGCAGGTACTCGACCGCTGCCGAGCGGACAGCTTCACGCCACGGCGCGACTGCCTTGCTGGACTCGACCATGCGGCCACGGCCGCCGCTGGTCCCGACGAAGCGCTTGCTGCCTTGGGGCGCGGGCGAGCCGTAGACGGCGAACTTGACGACAGGAGCGCGGACAGGGCGGGTCACGCGCCACACCCGTCGACGTAGTAACCACTAGGCGCGCGGCGGATGAGGTCGCCGGGACCGAACCGCTCACCGCAGTCGTCGCACATGCCGGGGTACAGCGCCGGGAAGTAACCCGGCAGCGAGAGCGCCCGCTGACGTTCCGCGGCAGCTTCACGGCGGTGACGCTGCTCGGCGGCTCGGCCGCACGACTCCACCGGCAGGTCGCAGCAATCGCAGCGGACGGCGGTGGTCATGACGTCAACCCCGCCTTGCGGGCGACCCGCCGGGCGACGCGGAGGACGCGGAGATCGGTCGGTGACAGGCCGTGCCCGGGCGCGATCGCTCGAGCGATCTGGCGGACGTGTGCTCCCGACGGGCGTCCTGGCTGGCCTTCGGTGCGCTCATCATGCCGCCCTCCACTCGTAGGCGTCGTCCCACTCGTAAGCGTCGCCCTGACGGCCCTGGAGCACCCAGGCAGCGGCCACCACGGCGGTTAGGCTCCCGCTCGCGGCAAGTGCAGCCAGTACGAGACGAGTAAGCGTGCGGGTCACGGCACCGGCTCCTCGACCGGCTCGGTGAGCTTGGCCGTGATGACCGAGCGAACCTCGTCCATGGCCGTAACCCAGCCGAAGGAGTAGTCGGCAGCCCGACGTGTGCCGGCACTCGCCGCCGGCCACGTTGGCGGCGTGATGCCCAGCACTGCCTCTACGGCTTCCCGAAGGACTGGGAGCCACAAAAGCGCCGCGTTGATGTGGATTCGCTCGAAGTGGCGGCATGGCGACAGCGTTGCCTTCTCCTCGGCCGCCTTGACCTCGACCAGTACGGCGCGGAGGTCAGTCACCTGAGCACCGCCGTAGCCGCCTCGCGCTCGCCAATGACCTCCCGGGCGTCCGCCATGGCCACCATGACTCTCGGCCAGACGGCGGCCAGGGCGAGCGCCACCGCAGCTTCTTCGCGGCCGCGCGGCGTGCTCTTACAACCCTGGACCTCGGTCCGATCCGGGCCGATCTGAAACTGCACACAAGCCAAGGTGTGATCGGTGGCGTCGAATGGCCGGGAGAAGGAGACCCACCCGCCGTGATTCAGGATCGCGTGGAGCAGATGAACAAGGCGCGCGGTACGGATATCTATGCCGAGCACGACCTTTATGCTCTGCTGCAAGTCGGTGGTATATGAGTCGTCGTCGTCGGTGTTGTTCTGCTGCCGGCCACCACCCCATGGACCAAGACTCGGGTGGAAGGACCCCGTCCCCCGACCACTGGACTTACTCATCTCGTCCCCTCTCGAAGTAGTTCTGTATACCGCTCCCGGATCGGACACGGCCAGGGCGCGGACTGCACCCGGTGCGAGCAGCGAATGGTTGGCGGCTCTGTCGAGATCACGCCGTCGGGTGTGTCGATGGCCACATCGCGCCACTGCGGCTCCACGCCGGGCGACATGTCGAAACCGGCGTCAGTGAAGTCCTGCGCCGGGGCCATATCCAGGACGGCGATCGTGTTGACCTCTACCGGGTGATGGTCCTCATCCAGGAGGGCGCGGATCTGCTGGAGCGTCTCGTCGGGTGTCACGACGGCCAGACCTTGCCGCCGCGTACGAGCAGGGTCAGGCGGGCGGGGAGTTGGTCGCGGTGAAGGTAGAGAGGGCTGGTGTACCAGCAGGCGATCCAGTCGAGGTCGTCGGCAACCGGCGTCCGCCGCTTCATCCACGTCCGCGGGTCGTTCTCGTCACCGGCATCTCTCTCCCTCTTGTAGGTCGTCACGGGATCAGCACTCCTTGCGCCAGTCGCCGCGCGGTTCACCGCAGTCCCAGCCTCAATGAGCACCGAGGCCACGCGCGCCAGCCCTGCGATGCGAGGACCCGGCGGGCAATCGCGATCTGCTCGGCGGGAGTCGCCTGATAGGCGTGGGCCGCGTAGCGGAGACCACCGAACGCCCGCCAGATGAAGGGAGCGAACTGGAGCCCTCCTTCGTAGTAGCCGGCCGTCGAGGCCCAGTTCCCGCCGCTCTCGCAGCGGGCCAGCGCTCCCCAGGGCCAGCCCACGACCGCACGCGGTGCGCTGCCAGAGCGAGACGCCCCGGACGCGTGCGGCCGTGGGAGCTTTCGGGCGGCCCGGCTCGGCGGAGGGCTCGGGGCGACGAGGACCGGCGACGGTGCAACCACTGCGGCCGGGGAGGTACTGGGAGCCGGGTGGGCGCTAGGACCGGAGCAGCCGGCTGCCAGGGTGCCGGCGAGGACCAGCGAGGCGCGGCCACGGTGCATCGGCCCCACGGCGGCGCTCACCGGCCGCGGTCCATCTCGGCGGTCAGCCACGCCAGGACGACTCGGCCGAGGCTGGCGTCCGCCGCGAGCTTCTCCGCGTACACCCAACGACGGCCATGGCGCTCGTACCGGAGCCGCTCAGCGACCCGGCTCGGCCGTACGCCGAGCAGCTCGGCGGCCGCCTCCTCGGCGGTGAAGACGTAGCGCTCCGGCAGGGGGTCATCGACATCGAGGTCGCCGGCGTCGAGGAAGACGGCGGTCACGGCCGCCCCCGGCCGGTGGAGCGGCAGCTGCGCGGGGATGGGGCGCCGGCGCAGGACCCGATGGGGGACTGATCCTGCGCCGGCGGGTCAGCGGTCCACGCACGCCAGTGCGCGCGGGCGTCCGAGAGAGCCACGCACGCGGCCGGTCCGAGGAAGACACCGGCCGCTACCAACCAGAGGTGCCCGAGGACCTTCATGGCTGCTGCTGCGTCCGGACGGTGCCGCGACCGGGCAGCACGTGGCAGTGCGACGGCTGGGTATGCCCGTCGAGCCGGGTGGCCGGAACCGAGGCTCGGACGGAAGGCGACGTGCCCCGGCCGGCGATGGGCCGCCGGGGGTGGTGCGGCGGCCGGTCTTCGCGCCGCCAGACAGCGACGAGGAGCAGGACCGCCGCCAGCTCGAGCGCCACGATGGCGAGCAGGACGGCCAGCACCAGCTTCATGCCGGCACTCGCTCTCGCACCGTCGCGGTGGCTGCCCCCGTGACGAGCCCTGCGGCCGCGACGTGCCCGCAGGGCTGCTCGTCACGGCAGGTGCAGCCCCACTCACCGCCATGGAGGTCGACGGCGTACGTCCCCCGGTAGCCGCGGACCTGGGCGACCACCTCGTACGGCACCAGCTTCGCCATGTCCGAACGGGCCAGCACCACGGTGAGCCGGCCCTCGCGCAGGATCGACAGCGCCTTGCGCCGGCGCGCATCCAGGGTCACGACGCGCCCCTGATCTCTTCCTCGGAGTACCGCATCGGGTTGTCGTCCGGCGTCCGGTTGTCGTCCGGCGGCGCATCCGCCTGGGCTACTACGGCCGCGCGCGCTTCGTCGACCGTCGGCCCGTCGTCGTCTGGGGCGATCTCGCCGGTCTGCGGGTCGACGACCTCGGCCTCGATATAGGCCGGCGACGCGTCGAGGGCCTCAGGTGCGAGTTCGGTGCGGACCGTCTCGTCATGCGCAACTGCCCGGGCCAGCTCGGGCGACTTCGGCAGGAGCTTGAACAGCTGCCGCACGGCGGTCTTGCGCGACATCGCGTCGTAATCGGTCTGCCAGGGCCCGGCGTCCTTCGCCTTCGACCGCTTGCGGATCTTCTCCACGTCGGCTCGGGAGAGCACCACGAACGCGGAACCGCCCGTGGTGGTCGTCGCCACGGCGTAGTAGGCGATCGGCTCGCCACGGTCGTTGAGGACCGGGCGGTGGATCAGCTTGGGCGCCAGCCCGTACTCGTACTCGAAATAGTCGTTGGAGTAGACGACCTGCGCGTCCAGGGACTTCGCGATTGGGGACTGCCAGAACAGCTTGGCCATCCCCTGGTAGCCGACGACGAGCTGCGCCTCGAAATTGCCGGTCCGGCTGTTCTTGAACGGGAGTAGGTACGCCTCGCCGGTGGCGCCCGGCTCAAGGCCCAGCTGGGCGCACGTCATCACGGCCCCGCCGAACGACTCGAGGGTGCACTGGGCGAGCAGGGGCGTGCGACGCACCTCGGTCAAGACGATGCGGGCGAGCCGGTCCGGGTTGAGATGCTTGGGAACCGCCCGGGCCATCTCAGGTGCCATGCTGGCCAAGAACTGAGCGGTGGTCGGCTGGGACTTCTCCACCGCCCCGTTGCCGGTCTGCGCGCGGGTGGCGACTCGGGCTTTTAGGTCAGCGGCCATTCGATTCCCTCTTCTTCACGTTGAAGCGCCGGTGGGTGGACGGCGCGACCGTGTAGGCGACGCGCTCGTAGGTCTTCCAGGTGACGACCGGGCGGCCGTCGACAACGCCGACCTCGGCCTCGCCGAGGAGTGTCTTGATGACGTTCTCCGCCTCGTCGGCGTGCTGCTTCGCGGCCTTCTCCGCGGCCTTCGCAACCGCCCGAACTTCGAGCAGCGGCTCGACCTCGGCGGCGTCCAGGACGCGGACCAGATCAGGCTGGACGTCGTAGAGGTGACCGAGCAGCTCGGTGGTGGCCTTCGACCCGTCCGCCGGCGGCGGCCGGCGGCGCAGCACCCGATCCCAGAACTCCGCCTCGATGGAGGTGAGGTGCTCGATCAGCTCGTCGTCGCGTCGGACCAGGTAGGAGCGGTAGCGCTGCCCGCCGATCAGCACGGCCACGTGAGCGCGGTCGAAGCCGGTCACGCCGAGGTAGTGGTGCACCTGCAGCGCCGCCCGGTCCGGCACCTGCTCCGGGTCGCCGTCGCGGTCCCACTGGTCGTCGAGGAACGCGCTGGCCGTCTTGACCTCGAGCAGCGCGTCCGGCTCCGCGTCCGGCTCCGGTGCCACCAGGCGATCGACGTTGGCAATCTGCCAGGGCCGGTCGGGGTGGCCGAGGATCCCGGGTGAGGGCCGCACGTCGAGGCCGGTCTTGCGGCCGAACTGCCGCGCCACGACGTCCTCGAGCAGGACCCCCCACTCCGCGGCCTCGCCGACGTTCTCGTCGGGCAGCTGGCCAAGCTTGTCGTAGTAGACGCCGAGCGGGCTGCGCCGCGGATCCATGCCGAGGATGGCGGCGAGGTCGGAGCCGCCGATGCCCCGCCGGCGAGCAGCAAGCCACTCGTCGCGGGGCAGGTCTGCCGGCGCGACGATGACCGGGCGCACGGCGGTGGCGGCGGTCACTCGCCACGCTCCTCGGCCTCGAGGCGACGCGCGCAGTCGCGATGGCCGCTGCCCCGGTACTCCTCGCCACAGACCGGGCACTCGACGACCGCGCTCACGACGGCTCACCGCCCCCGGGCTCCTCGTCCTCGTCCACGATCTCGACGTCGACGATGTCGGCCGGGTCGCCGGCCTCGATGGCGACGAGCGGCTCCGACTGCTTCTCGGCGATGTCGGCGTCCTCGGTGAGGTAGGCGGCGAACTCGCGTAGCTCCTGGTCGGAGCACGCACCGAGGGCCTTGCCGTAGTAGCGGGCGACGCCGGTCTCAACGTCGGCATCGGTCATCCGCAGCCGGTCAGCGGCCTCGCGAATGTCGGCGAACAGCCGGTCGCGCTCGGACGGCTCCTCGAACGGCAGCGCGTCGCCAGGGACGCGTGCGGAGCGCAGCTCATCCAGCAAGGCGCGCAGCGCGGTGGCAGGCCCGTCGGTGGTCGCGACCTCGCACCGCAGGACACGGACCTTGCAGGACGCCTCGGCGTCCTCGTCACCGGGCTCGGTGCGCTCGGCGACCTTGAGCTCTACGACCGCGAGGTAGCGGCCGCCGAGGTCGTCCCACAGCTCCTTGCCGAGCGTGGACAGGCCGCTGCTCTCCGGCAGCGCGGAGTGGAGCTTGACCCTGCTCATGCCGTCAACACCCGGCGTACGCCGTCGCCGAGGGACAGGCCTAGCGCCTCGGAAACGCGGCTCACTGGCGCCCTTCGGTCGCCCTCCAGCTCCGCGGCCGCGAGCAGCAGGTCGGCGCCGATCCGCCGCGCCTCGGACGGCGCGAGCGTTGAGACGTGGACTCGTAGCCCAACCATCCCGGTGCGGTGGTCGGCGACGACCGTCGCCGGGCCTTCGTTGCAGGTCACGTGCACGTCCTCTCGTAGACTGCGGATGCGTCCTCCGGCCGGTCCCGTTGTGAGCGGGACCGGCCGACGCATTGCTAGGGACTCGCGGCTGTAAGTGCCCGGGTACGCGGCGGCCTTGTACGCGGCGGCCTTGTACGCTTCGCTCGCTGGCAGATGCGGCAGTGACGCTCGCCGCGAGGGTTGACGTAGAGGTTGGAGCCCGCGTAGGGGTGACCAGCCGGGCAGTGCGTCTTGGCCGTGCCACGCCGCCCGGCAGCGGAGTTCTCCGCCTGGGTCTTGGCCTTCAAGTGAGCCGGGTTGCAGCACCGGCGATGACGACACCGGCCGCCCGCACATCCGATGTCGCGGTTGTGGCACTCGTGGTCGACCGTCAGGCCGTCGAGGATGGGGCCGATGAACGTCTCGTGCGCGATCCGGTGGACGGACCTCGATCGGCCCTCAACCCCCCACTGGCCGTAGCCGCCCGAGTTGACCGCAGCCGTCCACTCCCAGCAGCCGTTGGGCAGCGGACGGACCTTCGCCCAGAAGTGGGCCGGCAAGCGCGGGTCGCCGACCATGCCCGACACCCGGTCAGAGTCGATCTCGCTCGGCCGGAACTCCGCGATCCAGGCGGTGATCTCGGGCTCGGTCCGGCACCCGGCGGCCAGGGCTGCCTCGCGGGGGGAGCGCTCGGCCTGGCGGATCAGCGAGTCCGCGATGGCCTCACCCGCGGTAGCGATCGCCTCGGCATAGGTGGGGCGAGGCTGGGTGGTCATGCCGGGACCTGCTCGTCCGCATACAGCGCGGCCTTCGGGCACTTCAGCGCCCGGGCGATGGCCGCTAGCAGCTTGGGGCTGGGCTGCTTGTGGCCGAGCTCGATGTTGCGCAGGTGATCCGGGTGAACGTCGATCCCGGCCTCGCGGACGCCACCGACCACGTCGCTGATCGAGAGGTCGCTCCGCTCTCGGATCACCCGTAGAGCGGCTCCGTTCACCCTGCTGGTTCCCATAGGTCGCAGGTTAGGACAGGTTCAGGCAGATAGCAACAGGTAGAGCCAAGATTCTTCCAGAACCTGCGCTGACCTGCGGAACTACACGGCAGACGTTTAGGGTTCGGCGTGGCGACCCTGCCCGCGTCTGTCTTTTCCTGCCTAGACCTGTCTGCCCTTGGCGCGGCAGGATGCGGCTATGGGCCAGGAGTTGACGCCACGCGAGCGCTTGGCACAACTACTGGAGGACCGCCGGCTTGATCTCGACATGGACTGGACAGAGATCGCCGAGGGGGCCGGCATAAGCACCGAGACGCTCCGCCAGATCCGCTTCGGGTCCGGTGGTAGCGCTCGCACCTTCCGCAACATCGAGAAGGTCGTCGGCTGGGCGAGGGGCAGCATCGCCAACACCCTCGATGGCGGCGAGCCGGTGATCGATGAGTCAGGCCCCGCCGTACTACGGCTCAGAACCGTGTCGCCCAGGCAACTGCCGCCGGACCCCCGTCCTGTCGGACTCGGCCTCGATGCTCTGGCGACCGACCTACCCGAGGACGTGGTCGAGCCCGTGCGAGCCCTCCTCCGCGCTGCCCGCGAACGAAGTGGACTATCGAGTTGACGTACTCACCCTGGGCAGCCTTGCGTGCGCTGCCGCACCTGACCTACATCTCGACCCGGCTACCAGCCGGACGTGCGTGGTGGCTGCCGGCCGACGATGGCATCGTGCTCGATGATCGGCTAACTCGGATCGGCCGCCGATGCGCGCTGGCGCACGAGCTGGCCCATGCCGACGCCGGTGACACCGCTTGCGCCGACGCAGTACTGAGCGGGCGACAGGAGCTTCGGGCGAGCGCCAAGGCGGCACGGTGGCTCGTCACCCTCGACGGACTCGTGGACGGGCTGCTCTGGGCACAGGACGAGCACCAGCTGGCCGAGGAGCTCGACGTAGACGTCGAGACCGTGCGGGCGCGGCTCGCCAGCCTGACCGACGCCGAGAAGGACTACATCGAGAACCGCCTCCGGGCGGCCGAGGAGGACATCGCATGAGTCATGAGAGTTTCGAGGGGATCAAGCTGGTCGACGACCGGATCGAGTCGAAGCAGGGCGGCGGTCCTATTGCCGGCGCGCACGCGAGGGTTGAAGCCGCAGGCCAGGTCGACGCTCGGATCACGGCAACCCGACTTCTCCTGACCGGACCGCTCGCCCTCGGCCTTCGCAAGAAGAAGGACCACCGGGAGCTGTACCTGACGATAGAAGGCCAGGGGTTCGCGTTCTCCGTCAAGCTCGACCCGAAGAAGGGGGAGCAGGCCAGGAACTTCGCCGCGAAGATCAACGCAGCAGCGACGAAGCCATAAAGTTGTCAGCCCCCGCCCCTACGCTCGCCCAAGTGACCGAGGACCCCCTTACCCCGCAGCAGCGCACGATCCTGGACATCGAGAAGGGCCGCTGGCGCTTCGCCGGGTCCAAGGAGACGGCGATCCTCGATCGACTCGACATCTCGGCGACGCGGTTCTACCAGCACCTCAACGTCCTCATCGACTCACCCGCCGCGCTGGCTGCGGAGCCGATGCTGGTGAACCGGTTGCGCCGGCAGCGGGACGCTCGTCGACGAGAGCGGACTCGGCACAGCGCATGACCCGACGCGGGCTCAGGCCGGTCCCCGACGTCCCGCTGCGCGCGGTCGCCTATGTACGGGTCAGCAAGGAGCGCGACGACATGGTCTCGCCCGAGTTGCAGGTGCAGGCGATCACGGACCACTGCGCCCGCCGCGGGTACGTCCTGGTCGAGACCCTGACCGACCTCGACCTCACAGGGCGGTTCTGGCGCCGCCGCCAGGTCGAGCGGGCCGTGCAGATGATCGAGGGCGGTGAGGCCGACGCGCTGGTTGTCTGGAAGATCAGCCGGGTGGCCCGCAATCGGCTCGACTGGAACGTGGCCGTCGACCGGGTGGAGAGCGTCGGGGGAGTGCTGGAGTCGGCCACCGAGCCGCTGGACTCCGCGACATCGACCGGCCGCTTCACCCGCGGGATGCTCGCCGAGATGGCCGCGTTCGAGAGCGAGCGGATCGGCGAGCAGTGGAAGGAGGCCCAGGCCCGCCGGCTCCGGCTGGGGCTGCCGCACACCCCGACGGCGCGCTTCGGCTACCGCTACGACCGGGCGACCGGCTACGCGCCCGACCCGGACACCGCGCCCGTCCTGGTCGAGATGTACCGCAGCTACGTCGCCGGCACCGGCACGATGCCGCTGGTCCGCAGCCTCAACGCCCGGCTGGTGCCGACGCTCGGCGGCGGCCCCTGGACGATCTCCACGCTACTGCGTGTGCTCGACGCCGGCTTCGGGGCGGGCCTGCTCCGGGTTCGGGGCCAGCACGTGCGCGGTGCGCATGAGCCAGTGATCGACGACCGGACCTGGCAGGCCTACCGAGATCGACGGGTTGCTCAGCGGCTGCTTCCGGCGCGGGTCCGCAACCCACGTCACGTGCTCACCGGGATGCTGCGGTGCGGCGAGTGCGGGGGTGCCATGTCGGCGTATTCCAAGCCGGCCCGGGACGGCGCGCCCCAGATACTGTTCCGCTGCACCGTCTGGCAGGCCAGCCGGTCGTGTCGCGGGACCTGGATTGCCGCGCACCGGGCTGAGGCGGCGGTCCTGGAGTGGCTCCGCCGGCTGACCAGCGATCTCGACGAGGCCGCCGCAGCGGCAGTTGCCCGTCGGGGTGTCGTCACTCGGGCCCGCACCGATGTCGCCCGGCTGCACCGCGAGGTCGGTCGCCTCGACGAAGCGCTGGCCCGGCTGACCATCGACCTGGCGTCGGGACTGGTGCCCGCCGGCGCCTACCGCGACGCCCGCGACGAGTTGACGGCCCGCCGGGGCGAGGTGGAGTCGGCGGCGCTACGGGCGAAGGCCGAGACGGCGGGGAGCACCCGCCCCCCGGCGACGCT
>JAABUN010003892.1_pt1 | contig 21702 bp, 23 predicted proteins | sample 5559311 | NCBI WGS metagenome assembly JAABUN01 (sample SAMN10711877, study PRJNA513370) | rock metagenome | isolation source: Antarctica rocks | place: Antarctica: Victoria Land, Siegfried Peak sud
CGCGCGGTAAAGCCTCACCGCTTCGGCTTTGAATTCCCGTGGATATGGTGGGTGACTTCTGGGCATGGATACCTCTTCCTCACGCTATCTCAAGCGTGCCGGTATCCACTAAATCGGGGTAACTCCACATTAAGGCTTAGAGAAGCCGGGCTTGGCTGTAGCTCGGTGCGTACCCGAAAAGAAGCTCCCGGCTTGGGCTCGCTGGGAAGCCGGTTCGCGGGCAGCTCGAGCCGCTGCCCGCCTTGTGTGCTTAACACCGCCGTGAACCCACGGGTCGCTTGGTAGGTATAGGTCTCCTCGGCAAGCGCCGGGATCACCAGGACAATGTCCTCTTCGCTCGGCGCGCCAAGCCGCAGGCGGGGAAGCGTGTTTAGCAGAACGAAGGTCAGCAGGCTGCCGAGCAGAAAAGCCGAAAGTGAGGCTGTCCGTCTGTTCACGACACGGTCGCTAGCGTTATGCGAGGCGGTTTCGGGAAGGAGCGTTTCAGGGAAAGGTGCATCATCTTGCGATGTTACGGGGTGTTGTTAAACCTACGATAAAGTCGGCCGTTCGCCAAGCGACCTTGGCCGATTATGGGGTGGATGCGGAGCGAATGGTCTAGACTTCACCTGAAAGTCGACATCTGCTGCGCCGAGCCTGCCACGCACCGACGCTCAACCGTGAGACCGCGCGACGGGGTAACTTTTCGGCTACAGTCATGACAAGGTGAACTGAAACCATTACGAAAGAACCGCCGCGGCGCACCCCCGCCTGCTCGGGCTTGCAGAACAGAGACCTGGAGCTGAGGTCGCCGCAGTTGTGGTGCTAGACTCTACTCGCGCCTGCCGTTGAGAAAACGTTCATCGCTATACCCAGGTACCTGAAATGCCAAAGCACTCGACACCCGCATCCCGCGAAGGTCAGTCGCCCTTGGGAAAGAGCAACTTTAGCAACCACACTACCAGCCAGACTGTGCCGGCTAAAAGTAGGAGCGTTCCGAAAACCCCCAGCCCGATCATCAGCCATCACCTCTGCTGTAAGCGTAGCGCTGTTATATTTAGGCCATATAAAGCTCAGGGCACGCGGGGTAGAGCAAAACTGAAGGTGCTACCGCGACCCGGTTCGCTCTTAACGTCTAACTGCCCGCCTTGGGCCTCCACATAATGCTTGGCGATGGTGAGGCCGATGCCGCTCCCGCTTCCCTGGTCTCGCCGACGCGCCTTGTCTCCCCGGTAAAAGCGGGTAAAGAGATGAGCGGCGTCTTCAGTGGCGATCCCCTCCCCGGTATCGCACACTTCGAAGACGATTTCACGGCGCTCGTGCTCGCGCGCCGTAATCCGCACCACGCCTCCGGCAGGTGTATGATGTAACGCGTTGTCGACGAGGTTGGAGAGAACCTGTCCCGTGCGCCCGGCGTCCGCCACGACACACCACGAAGCCGGCACAGCATCGGTCAAGAGTGCGACGCCGCGACCTTCAAACTGGGGGCGAAAAGTAGCTGCCGTTTGCTCGAGCAGGGCCTTGACCCTGACAGGGTCCAAAGAAAACGCTTCCTGCCCGGTTTCGACGCGCGAAAGAAGCGATAAATCGGTAACCAGGAGCTCCAGGCGCAAGACCTGGCGCTTGCACGCGGCGACCGTGTCGGTGTCCGCGCGGAACACCCCGTCTTCCAAACCCTCCAGATATCCGTGCAGGCTGCTCAGTGGCGTCTTGAACTCGTGCGCGACGTCAGCCAACAGGTCGACTCGGCGCTTTTCGGTCTGCTCGAGCGCTTCGGCCATGGCGTTGAACGAGCCTGCGAGATCGCCCACCTCTCCCGGGGCTTGGGCGTCGAGACGGTCGCTGTAGCGGCCCGCTGCAATCCTCCGACTGGCGCGCTGCATGCGTTTCAGGGGCGAGACGACGAGGCTCGTGACAAATAGCCCGACACCGCCAGCCACAGCCGCAGAGGCGAGCAGACTCCAGAGCATCGACTGGCTGAGCGCCTGTCGGTAAGCGTCGCCCAGGTCCGACGCCATCGCTGCTTGAAAGGTCTCAGGAGTAAGGTTGTGCATCGTTTGCTGCATACCCTCGACATGATGGGCGAGTAACAAGGGGCCGAACGTCTGGGCACTAAAAAACAGTACGGTGCAGCAGACGACGATCAGGAGCAGGTACGACGCCAGCAAGCGCCAGTACAGACTGATATTGCGTGAGATCACACCGGACCCTCGGCAAACTTGTAGCCTATTCCCCGGACCGTGAAGAGCAGCGGCGTATCACACGCCACCTCGAGCTTGCCCCGCAAATTGGACATATGCACATCGACTACGCGGTCTACGCCGGTAAAGTCCCGGCCCCAAACGCGGTCTAGCAGCTCGTTGCGGTGCCATACCCGCCCCGGTTGCGCGGCCAAGGTAGAGAGCAGCTCGAACTCGAGGGTCGTCAGGTTCAGGTCGCGCCCTTCAAAGGTGGCCGCGCGCTTGAGCGGATCGACCCACAAGGCCCCACGCTGAATAGCTTGAACGGGCACCTCGCCCTTCACGCGGCGAAGGACAGCGTGAACTCGGGCGACAAGCTCGCGGGGACTGAACGGTTTGGCAACGTAGTCGTCGACACCCAGCTCGAAGCCGCGCAAACGGTCCCCTTCTTCACCCCGAGCCGTGAGCATAATGACCGGCGTAAGTTGGGACGGGCGCAGGCGCTTCATAAAAGCCTCGCCGTCGAGGTGGGGCAGCATCCAGTCGAGCACGATAAGCGTGGGAGACACCTCGAGTGTGGCGGCTAGACCCGCTACACCGTCCCCCACCGTTTTAACCTGAAAGCTTTCGCGCTCCAGATAAGCCTTAACGATCCGAACGATATCGGGATCATCTTCAATCAGTAAAATTCGTTGGGTCACCTGGCCTCGAGTTTACGCTACACCGTACTTTGAAACAGGGGTAGCCGACTTTAGCTGAACGTACACGGGAACTGGGTGTAAACCACTTAACCATGATGGTCGACGCCTTCAAACGCTTCGATAAAGGCGCGCACCTCAGCAGCGTCCACCGCAGAGAAGAGTTGCTGCCGCTGCCAAGCCGTCGCGGCAAAGGGCCTCTCGAGTCCCTCACGCGGCGCGATGGCCACCCGTTCAAAGCCGCGCGCGACCTCCTCGAGTTGACGGATACGCGCCCGATTCTCCTCCACCGTGCCAAGCGTATACCAGAGAATGACCCCGCCGTCCTCGAGGTTGTGCAGGAGTACCTGATCGGGTACCACGAAATCGTAGCTTCCCCAACTGGCCATGGTCTCCCAGTGCGGACCAGAAGTCGGTGGGTTGGAGTTGTAATCGGTATCTGTAACACCCTCCGCGACGTGGGTGTTGCCCTGGTCCGGAAACGCCTCCCCAGGCAAACTCGCCCGTTCTGAAGTGTTGATAAGCGTGGGGACGGCGATAAGTGCTATGATCCCCGCTGCGCCGATGAGCCATGGTGTCAACGTGGCGGTACCGGGTCGCTTAACCTTATTTGCTTTTTTGGTCGTCACCTTTACACTCCTCAAAGTTGCGTCGGGGGCGGGCGTAATCACGCCCGCCCCCGACGCGGTGGTTTCAGCAACAGCGAATGAAAAAAGACCAACTCGGATAGACCTGGTATGAATTAGCTACCGTTCGGCTAACCAGGTCTGGAACTGACTGATCTCCCCGGCTTGATCTCTGACTATTTTTTCAGCCAACCCCCGCAACTGCTCGTGGGTCGATCTAAAAAGGGCGAGTTGCGCCATGTCGATGGCACCGTCGTGGTGCTCGGACATGCCCTCGAGAAAAGCCCGTTCGGGATCCTTAGCGTCCATCATGGTCTTCATCATGCCGCCCATCATTTCCTGCATCATCCCCATCATCTCAGCGTCAGGTTCCTGACCGTACCACTCTCGTAACCAGGTAGTCATCTGCATAATTTCAGTTTCTTGCTCATCGATTATCTTTTGGGCGGCCCGAGTGATTTCGGAATCTTCACTGCGCTCCAGAATCCACTGCGCCATCTCAGTTGCGCTTTTATGATGAGTAATCATCATCGACATGAAGCCGACCTCGAACGCCTCGCCCTCGAGCGCCGCGAGTTGGCTGGTCATGTCCATCTCATCTGTCATCATCCCCGGCATGTTCATACCTGCCATGCCCGTATTTTGTGACGTAGCACCGAGCATCAAGCTCACCACGACTACGACAAAAATCGTACCCGCCACCCCGATTCCTAACGACCTAACATTCTTCATGCTCCTCCTCCTAAAACGCCGGTAATTACGAAACTACCATGCTGCTACGGATGTTATCAGAGCATTGTAAAGCGTTTATAAAGAAGGGCGGACTGCCTTTATAAGGGCTTTACAATGTCCTACTACACTTGAGAAAATGCCCTCCGAATCGCAACCCCGTCACAGCTACTCATGGTCGAGTAAACGAGCCTTGACCCGCATTCCTGCACCTATCCAGGCGTTCATCGCAGGCGGTGTACTCGCCCTCGTATTTATTCCCAACCCCCTGTCGTTTCTGGCTCCCCTACCGTTGGCCGTTCTCTACAGCCTGATTAGCCGATCGGCTACCCCTGGGCAAGCGTTCAGGCTGGGCTGGCTCGGCGGCGCAGCGTTTTTCGCGGTTCACCTATTCTGGCTGCCGGTCAGCTTCAACGCCCTCTTCGGGCCGGTAGTCGTCTTGCCGATGCTGCTGCTTCCGCCTGTCCTAGCAACCTTCTGGGGGCTCACCGCCGCTGCTTCAAGACTGACGGGCCGCTATACCCTGGTAGCTTTGCCGTTCGCCTGGGTCGTTATGGAGTATCTGCGTAACCTGAGCGTGTTCGGCTTTACCTGGGGAACGCTCGGTTACGCACTGCTACCGACGCCCCTGATTCAGCTTGCCGATTTGGGCGGGATTGCTCTCGCCAGTCTGCTGGTGACTGGGGCGGCGGCACTCGCGGCGCTGCGAGAAAACCGCTGGGGACCGGCGCTCGCTGTGACGGTGTTGTTTTCCATCGGGACGGGTTATGGCCTGACCCGTCCGGCACCCGCCGCGCCCGATCAGGACGTTTTGCTGGTGCAGGGCTCAGTCAACCCTCTCGATAAGGCGGAGGGCCGCTCGGTCGACGAGCTGACGCTCTACACCGAACTCACGCAAAGCGCTCTGGCGCAGGGCCGCGCCGACCTTGTCGTCTGGCCGGAGGGCGCGTCGCCGCTACCCGTCGCCGATCCCAGAGTTGCGGCTTCCCTGGAGAGCTTCAAGACGGCCGCGATTATCGGCGCGCCCTACTACACGAGTGACTTCAGCGTGTACCAGAACAGTGCCTACGGCTTCGCGGGAACGGTGACGAGCGACTACGCCAAGACAAAACTGGTGCCGTTCGGCGAGACCTTTCCTTTGCGGCAGTCGCTACGATTCGCTTACGATCCAATTTTCACCGCCATCGGCCTCTCCGGTCTTCTCAGTACACTGCCAGGGACGAATTACAACCCACTCACCCTGGGCGATCTTCGTGCGAGTACCTACATCTGCTACGAATCCACCTTTCCAGGGGTCGCCCGGGCCATGGTGCGGGATGGCGCTAACCTGCTCGTCAACATCTCCAACGACGCCTGGTTCGGGCGAACGGTCGGCGCGGAGCAGCACTTCCAGATGGGGCGAGTGCGGGCTATCGAGACGCGGCGCTACCTGGCTCGAGCCGGTAACGACGGCATCACGGCTGTCGTCGACCCGCTGGGCCGGGTAACGGAACGGTTTCCGCGTGGTGAGCGCGCCGCGTTCCGCGCGCAGGTAGGTCTGAGCGAAGGGATAACGCCGTACGTGCGCTGGGGTGAATGGGTTTCCCTGCTGAGCGCGCTTTCGCTGGCTACGCTGTTGCTCTTAGCACTTAAGAGGGAACCTTAGATGCCTGAAGTGCTCTCGGTGGGCGGTTTGCTCATTCCGACCCTGCGCGCCTCGTTGCTGCTGTCACTGCTTTTCGCTCCCTGGCTCGTTGGTCGCTTCGCCACCAGGCGCTCCCTCGAGGCTGACTGGACCGTCAAAGTGGCTGAAAACGCCGTTTGGTTAGGGCTTCTGGGGGCCAGGCTGGGCTTTGTCATGGCCAACTGGAGCGCATACCGGCGCGCGCCCTGGACTTTGCTCTACGTCTGGCAGGGTGGGTTTATGCCGGTCGCAGGGATGCTGATCGGCGCTGCGTTCGTCTTCTGGCGACTTCAGCGGAGAGAGCCAACGGTGCGAAACCGTTACCTCCAGGTACTCGCAAGCGGCTTCGGCCTCGCCGCTTTGCTTTTCGGCCTAGTCTACGCTTCGACCAAAGTGGATTTAGACTCGAGCCTGCTCCGTACCGGCGATCCCATGCCGGACTTTACCTTGAGCGACCTTAGCGGCGATCCGGCGAGCTTCTCGAGTCTCGCAGGCCGGGTCGTGGTACTCAATTTTTGGGCGACCTGGTGTCCCCCTTGCCGCCGCGAGATGCCGCTGCTCGACAGCGTCCAGCGCGAGTACGGGCCGAAGGGACTCACCATCGTGGGGATCGACCTCGAGGAATCACCGGAGACGGTCAGAGCGTACGTAGAGCGTGTCGGCGTGCAGTACCCTATCTGGCTCGATGATCCGCCGCAAAATATGCCTGACCGTACTCGCGATATCTATACCAAACTTGGAGGGGTGGGGCTTCCCACTACCGTATTTATCGGCCGAGACGGTGTCATCCGGGGGAACCAGGTCGGCGAGCTGAGTCGCGGCGTCTTGCAAAACCGGGTCGAGGCGCTCCTCGAGCAGCCGCGCTGAGCGGTACGCGCCTAAAGAATACAAACTGGAGTGGGCACCCTTGGCAAAGTTCATTTATCATCGTCGTGAGGCGCTGTCGCGTCTTGCAGCTCCTAAGACCTGTTTGTAAGTAGCGTAGGGCAGCCGTGGCGATGGGGCGGGCATACGCCGATATAGGCATACTCGAGGTGTATCAAGATGTGGCAGAAGCCAGCAGCACACCAGCCTAAATATTTGGGGCAGAACGCGTGAGGACGTTTTCGCACGTCGTTATCACGGTAGCTGCCGGTAACTACGCGGGCTTCGGGCGCGGCCCTCTCTTGGCTTTCGCGGCAGGCTCGGCGCTGCCGGACGTGCCGCTGCTGATCTTGACAGGCTTGTCCATGTTGACGAGTCCCTCCTGGGCTGTGGGCATGGAGAGGATGCACCGTGCCTACGCGCTCAGCCCCTTCTGGATCGGTGCTCACAACGCGCCGCACAGCCTGGTTGTGCTCGGCGCGGTAGCACTGCTGACCTTCTTGATTGGACGTGGAACCTGGAAACAGTGTCTACTCTGGGCTGTAGTCGGCGCAACCGGACACAGCGTCATCGACATCTTTACCCACGCGGGTGACGGCCCGATGTTTCTTTATCCGGCTACAGGGCTCAGGTTCGACAGCCCGGTGAGCTACTGGGACCCCACGCACTTTGGGCGCACCTTCGCCATCTTCGAGTACGCGCTCGACGCCGTTTTAGCCCTGTATCTACTCGCCGTTTATTTCAGACGTAAGAGATTAAGGAGATGAGCTACTTCAGCTCCACCAACCTCCGATGTCCCACTACGCTCGCTAGATGCGGCGCGTGAGACCACGAAGCTGACGTACCGAGTAGCTATTCAACGTCTAGGGCGACTGCCTGGGGCGGGTCACGCCAAACTCGCTCACCACAAACGCCGTAGCCTCGCCTCATCACCGCGGTGTGGCCAGGATTCCTCATAAGCTAACCAGAGATTTAGCCGTCAGGAGCGGTGTGGGAGAGAGCTTCATGACGTCTAGTTCAGATCGTTATTTGGAGTCCTCTTTTCGCAAGCGGACGAGATAGGTGACGAGAGCGTCTAACTCGTTTTCGTCAACTCGCGTCGCCGAAAACGCGGGCATCGCGCCGAGACCGTTCCGCACCTGATATTTAATGAACCAGCCTGGAAGAGGTTTGTCGTTGAGGGAAAGACCTAAGCCCCCAGAACCCCCGGGATGACATTGATTGCAGTTAGCCGCGAACACCTGCTCGCCTAGCGCCACCCGGGGGTCAGCGGTGTCTAGAGGTCCCACAATCGGCTCACCTCGGTACGCTGGCGCACAGGCTGCCAGCACAAAAAGTAAAGGTGCTAACTTCTTCACTGCCCCACCCCCCCTCACGAGTGATGCGCCAGAGCACGCCTGTCTCTGTCACCGGCTGCGGTCCATCTTCGGTAACGGTCATGACGCCAAAATCCACCACGTAGAGTGCCGTACCGTCAGGGCTGAAGCGCACCGCGACGGGACGCTCGAGTCCTTCCAGGCCCGTCTTCGAGGCAGGACCACTCGGGTCACGGTTCACCGCAAAGTCGTAGACCACGCCGCTGTCTACGTCCACCCGGACGACCTTGTAGCCTACGGGCGCGACCACCTTGCCGACCCCCGGGGCCATATCCCCAAACTGAGCGATAAACGCCTCTCCAGCAAAGCCAAAAACCGGGTTACGGGAAAAATCCATACCGTTCGAGGAGGAGTGGACCCCGAGGAGCGCAACCGGTTCGGGTGAGGCGTTTGGATGCTCCGCAAGCACGAAGCCTGGCGGCGGTTCTCCCGGCGCTCCATACTGGTCGGTGTCTGTGAGCGGGCGACCGCCGTGAAAGTCCGGCCAACCGTACCAGGTGTCCTCTTCTACCTTCCATAGTACGTCGCCGCTGCCAAATACGGGGCGGCTGCCGCGCACGTCGTAGCTGTTTTCCATGGTGTAGAGCTGGCCATCTGGCGAGAAAGCCAGGCCGAACGGGTTGCGGAAGCCCCAGGCGACGAGTTCGGGAGCACCGCCGCTCGGCGCAACGCGCATGATCGCACCACTACAGGGAACCTCGCCAGAAATGACCTGCCCCGCCTTGGTCGGCGTGCCGAAGGGGACGAAAGCACCCGTCGTAACGCTATCGTCGGGATCTGGGGTAAGCGGGTTAGGGGTCGTGTAGGTCTTCCCTGCAAGCGTGACGTCGCGGCAGGGAACATCGTGAAACTCAGGATAGCGCCCCAGCCAGCCAAAGTTGAAGCTGTCGAGCCCAACGACGCCCGAATTGGTCGCGGTCCCCTGACCAAAATAGAGGAAACCGTCAGGGCCGACCACCGGGCTGTTGGTATGATGGTCGCCCAGGCTGGGCAAGCCTTGAACGAGCGCCGTGGTCTCGCCAGCGGGGGTGATCCGCAAAATTTCTCCCGCCTCGAGCGTGCCCCCGGCGACGTAGAACGCGCCGTCAGAGAAGGTCACACCATTCCAAGGTGGATTGGTGCCGCTGGCTATGACCTGGGTGCTACCGCCGACCTCCACCCGCAGGAGGCGCGGGGTCGTTACAACTTCGCCGTAAGCGTAACCCGACTCGGTGACATACACACGACCTTGATCGTCGAACGCTACGCCGGTAGGGAAGGTGAGACCTGTGGCGACAGCTTCGATTTGGTAGCCGTCCAGCAGCGCGATATCGGCGGGATTGACGCCGCGCGGCGGCGTGAACTCCGTCTGCCCCCCGCCCTGCGACTCGAGGACCGGAAAGCAGGCGGTGAGACCCAAAGACACGAAACTCGCGCTGAGCAGGACGCCGAAACACCGCCTCAAAAGAGGTGTTGCCGCGACCGTCCCGGTACGCTTTTTCTTGCAGGTCATGAAGTTCTCCTTTGGCTTCAGCAGGACCCGAACGGATACCGGCACACAGACAAGCTGTTAAAGTGTTCTCGCTGCGGACCAGCGACCCCGACCAGGTTCCGACTGTAGTGTTGTTTTACCCATCATATTTACTCCCTTACCGTGAAGATGTCGGAAGAGCAGAAATGAAAGCTAAGGGTCATGAACCAGTTCGTTGTGGGTGTGTCCGGCTAGAAGCCGAAGGTTATACAGTAGTCGTGTGACCTCAGACCCTGGACGAAGGCACAGCATTTGGTACGCCGTCAAGGCGCTGACCTTATGGTCAGCGCCTTGACATTAGACCTTTTTAAGCTTTCGGCCCGAACTGCTGCAACAGCGCGTTGCACGCCGCTTCGCACCGGCGGCAGCTCTCCGCACATACGCGGCAGTGCTCGTGCATATCCTTATGCTTTTCACACTCGTCACCGCACAACTCGCAGGCGGTGGCGCACACCTCTACCTGGGCGCGTAGCAGCGCCATCTCAGGCTCTGTCTGACGCGACAGAACACGCGCGGTGGTGTTGCAGATATCGGCGCAGTCGAGGTCCGTGCGAACGCAGTAGCGCAGCTCGGCTACCATGTCTTCTGACAAGCAAGCGTCCGCGCACGCGGTACAGACCTGAGCGCACTCAAACGCGGCGTCAACTGCTTTGGCGACTGCGGCGAGGTCGACGTTCATGGGTTTCGGATGTGTTTCCAACATGCTCTGTGTGTTCATAGGCTCCCCTAAAAGTGATTGGTGTACGTAATCTTGCTGGGCGTGTTCGGTTGCCCCCTTTGGTTAGTGTTCGAGATAAACCCTAACAAAAGAATGTAAAGTCTTTATAAAGCTCGGCTAACATTCCGGAGCATGGTGCCAGCCGATTGTCTCTACCCTGCTCCAAAGAGCCGACCGAGGTGCCGCGTTATGGCGAGCGCCAGACCGGGAAACACGCCGATCAGGAGCGTACCGAGGACGCTGCCGCCGAGCGCCAGCAGGTAGCCGGGATGGCCGGGAACACGGTGCGACGTCTCGGGTGCCCGCAGGTACATCTCCACCACCGGTATGAGGTAGTAGTAGAGGGCCACGGCGAAGTTGAGCACGGCCACGACCGCCAGCCAGATCAGACCCCCGGAAAGCACCGCGTTTAACAAGAGCACTTTGCCGACGAAACCGGCGAGCGGCGGGATGCCTGCAAGTGACAAGAGCGACACGGTAAGGCCCACAGCGGCAATGGGCGAACGCTGACTGAGCCCCCGCAGCCCGCGCACGTCGTCGCTACCCGTGAGGCGCTCGAGCTGCGCCACCACCACAAACGCGCCTAGGTTCATAAATAGATATGCGGTGAGGTAGTAGCCAGCGGCGCTCAGGGCGTCCGTTACACGCTCAGAAACGGCAACTGCCATCAGCACATAACCGGCTTGAGCGATACTCGAGTAGGCAAGGAGACGCTTGAGCCGTGTCTGCCGCAGAGCTATCAAATTGCCGAGCGTCATGGTGAGGGCTGCCAGAACTGCCACCGCGAGCGGCCAGGCGACCATCCCACCTGGCAGTGCCACCAGGAGAAAGCGCAGCAGCGCCGCGAAACCTGCAAGCTTGGGCACGACCGACAAAAAGCCCGTCACGGGCGCGGTCGCCCCCGTATACACGTCGGGTGCCCAGAAGTGGAAGGGCACAGCGGTGATCTCGAAGGCGTAGCCGATGAGAACGAGGCCGAAGGCGAGCGCCACCCAGACCCCGTCCGCACCTGCCAAGCCTGCCCCGATAGCAGGCAGCGAAAGGCTCCCCGTGAGACCGTATAAAAACGAGAGCCCGTAAGCCATCACCGCCAGCGCCACCGCGCCGTAGATAAAGTACTTGAGCGCCGCCTCATTTGCCTCCCGGTCGGTCCGGACGAGCGCCACCAGGATATACGAGGCCATGCTGAGCAGTTGCAAAAAGAGCACGATAAGGCCGAGGTCGAGGCTGCTCGCTGCCAATACCCCACCCAGCGTCGAGAAGAGGAGCGCGACAGCGGCGTGCCCCTCCTTGCCGGTGCCGCGAAAATGCGAGCCGATGGCAAAAAGCGACAGAATTGCCGCCAGCAGGATAAGGAGCTTAAAGACCGTGCCGAAGCCGTCCACGGCGTAGGTCCCGCAAAACACGGCTTGGTCCGTCCAGGGGAGCATCCGCGCGCTGAAGGCGGTTGCCGCAACGAGACCGCAAACGGCTAAGAAAACGACAACGTTTTGCCCGCGCCCCTTCGTGAGACCGGCAACGGGAACGAGCGCGAGGGCGAAGCCAGCCAGAATCATCTCGGGTACGATGGCCCAGAGGTCCATACACGACATCTGCACCGCTAGTTGCTGAGGCGCGCCAGGGCGCGCGTGGCCCCCTCGATCACGCGCAGAAACGGTCCCGGAAAGAGACCGATAGCGAGCGAAAGGGCGGCCAGAGGGACCACGGCGGTCGCCTCACGTGGACTCAGGTCACGCACGTCGGGCATCTCCTCGGGCGGCGTACCCATAAGCATGGTGGTAAGCACCTTCAGGTAGAGCCCCGTCGAAACGATCAGCCCCAAAACAGCGACGAGCGCGAGCCAGACACTCACGGCCAGCGTAGCGCCGATTATTTGGAACTCGGCGACAAACCCTGACAGCCCCGGCAGACCCAACGAGCCGAAGGCCAGGAGACCCAGCAGGCCGCTGTACGTCGGCAACCGACCCAACAGCCCGCCGAAGCGCGCCATCTCCCGGGTACCCGTCTGATGCTGCAAGATGCCCGCCAGAAAGAACATTCCGCCCGTGAGGAGGCCGTGGCTGACGGTCTGAAGCACCGCGCCGCTGAGGGCGAGCTGACGCACGCCGGGGTCATCCGAAAGCCCCCACACCGCCACGCCCAAAAGCACGAAACCCATATGGTTGACCGACGAATAGGCGATAAGCCGTTTCAGGTCGCTCTGGGCGAGCGCCGCGAGTGCGCCGTAGACGAGCGAAAGGAGCGCTAAGACCATCAGTAGCGGGGCGTACTCTCGCACCGCTTCGGGCAGCGTCGAAATCATGATGGCGAGAAAACCGTACGCGCCCATCTTGAGCTGGATGCCTGCGAGCATCACGCTCCCTTCGGTAGGGGCTTCCACGTGCGCGTCGGGGAGCCAGTTGTGCAGGGGCACGGTGGGGAGTTTGACACCGAACCCCAGCAGCAGGCCCAGAAGCACCCAGAACCCGGCGGGCGAACCTGCGAAGGGCTGCGCCGCGGCGACGTCGGCTAAGGCGAAGCTGCGCGGCGTGGTCTGAAGGTAGAGTGCGAGAAAGCTCAGCAGCATGGCGAGGCTCCCGGCGCGGGTATAGAGAAAGAACTTCAGCGCGGCGTAACGCCGGTTCTCGCCGCCCCAGATGCCGACGATAAAATACATCGGTACCAGCCCCACCTCGAAGAACAGGTAAAAGAGCAAGAGGTCTCGAGCCGCGAAGAGACCGAGAAGACCCGTACCCATGAGCAGAAACAAGAAAGCGTGCTCCTTGGCTCGTTCGCGTTCGGGAAGAACGTACACCATCGTCAGGGTTAAAAGGAGCGCGGTTAAAACTATGAGGGGTAGTGAGAGGCCCGTGACCGCTACGTCATAGCTCGAGCCGATACTTGGAATCCACGGCGTAGTAGCGCGCCACTGAAGCTGCGGACCCGCTGGGTCGTACCCCGCCCACAGCACGAGCGTAAAGAGCAGCGTTAGCAGCGACCCGGCGAGGGCCGTCCAGCGAACGGCCTCGACGCGCGCTCTAGGTAAGGCAAGAATGACGAGCCCCGTCACGAGCGGTAAAAAAATCGTTATGTTCAGCATAAAGCCCCTTTTAGCTTCGGTTTATTACACGTGTCCATCACCACCACAGCAGGACCCCACCGACGAGGACAGCAGCCACCCAGGCGAACAGGACGAGGGTATAAAGGTAGAGCTTGCCGCTCTGCAACGCGCGCAGCCGCTCGCCGGAACGCCTGAAAAGGCGGGCAAAGGCGTCGCCACCTCCCGAAAACCCCGAGTGTTCCGCCCTCTGAGTTTCCGTAGCAAGCCGCAAGGTGCTCGAGGCGAGGCCGTGAGCACTACGGTCGAAACTACCCTCGGACTCGTTCAGACTACGTGCCAGAACCACAAGGCCCTCAGCGAGCAGCCTTACGGCCATGTCGAACCCTTGCTCGAGCCGGTTCACCCCCGCCGCGACCCTACGAACCGCAACTACGGGCGCACGCGTCAGGGCGGCGAGGCTGCGCTCCAGTCTCGTCGGAAACCACCCGAACGCGGGTTCAGGACCGTACCAAAGCGTTCGCCAAAGGCCGAAGGCGAGCCCTCCTACGCTTGCCGCCAGCGCCCAGAGAGTCCACACGGCGTTACCCTCCGGTGTTTCTGCGAAGGGTAAAAACCGCTCGAGCGGGCTGCTCAGGACCCAGCCGACGCCGAGCGCCAGAGCAGCGAGAAGGAGCATCGGCGCAGCCATCTTTGTCCCCGTCCTCTTCCCCTCCGGGTTTGGCGCGCCCGACCAAGAGAGAAAGGTGGCTGCGCCCGCCCGACTGATATAGACGGCCGCCAAGAAGATAAGGAGCAGTAGGAACGCGCCAGCGAACGGACTGACGGACACGGCCTGCATAAGAATGGCCTCCTCACTCCAGAAGGCGGAGAAGGGTGGAAAGCCCGCCAGGGTGAGGCCAGCGGCTGCGAAGGTCATGGCGGCGAGCGGCAGGGAGCGTGCGAGCCCCCCCAGCTGGCGCAAATCGTAAGTGTCGACCGCGTGGCCGACTGCGCCCGCCGCGAGAAACAGAGCCGCCTTGAAGAGAGCGTGCGTGGTGAGGTGAAACGCCGCCGCGAACGCCCCACCCAAGCCGAGCGCAAAGAACATCTCGCCGAGTTGCGACACCGTAGACCAAGCCAGCACCCTTTTCAGATCGGTCTGTGCGGTGGCGACGAGCGCGGCCGACAGCGCGGTGAGCGCGCCCAGCCACAACACCCCCGCAAGCACGCTGGGAGCCGCTTCAAAAAGCGGAAAAAGGCGCAGCAACAGGTACACGCCCGCCGCCACCATCGTCGCGGAGTGAATAAGCGCCGAAACCGGCGTAGGCCCAGCCATCGCGTCCGGCAGCCAAGCAGTCAGCGGCAGCTGGGCACTCTTGCCGAGCGCGCCGAGGAGCAAGAGGAAGGCGGCGAGCGCCGCGGTACCCGGCGGCAGGGTTTCTCCTACCGTAGTTAGAACGCTCTGGATGTCCGTGGTACCGACGCTCAAGAGCAACAAAAGCCAACCGAGCAGCAACCCCAAATCTCCCAACCGGGTCACCAGAAAAGCTTTGCGGGCGGCTTGTTTCGCTTCCGCTTTCTGGTACCAGAAGCCGATAAGCAGGTATGACGCCAGCCCCACGCCCTCCCAGGCGGCAAACAGCAGCACCAGGGAGTTACTCAGGACCAGCGTCAACATCGCTCCGACAAAAAACGACAGGGCGCTATAAAAGCGCGGTTTGCCCCCCTCGTCAGCCATGTAACGCACGGCGTACACCCCGACGAGCAGGCCGACGCCCGTCACCAGGAGGGCCATGAGGTAAGAAAGCGGATCCAAACTAAGGCCCACCGTGAGCGTGTAGGGACCGATCCTCAGCCACTGAGCCGTCACGGTCGGTTGCGATCCGGTCAGGGCGAGCACGAACGCCAGGGAGAGCCCCGTCGCGGCCGCGCTCAGCCAGCCGCCCCCGTGCGGCAAACGTTTTCCAAAAGCGAAAATGACGAGCGACACGGAAAGCGGGATGAGCGGTACGGCAACGAGCAGCCCGTTCACCCTTTCAGCTCCGCGAAGTCGTCGACCTGCGCCGTCTGGCGCGTGCGGTAGATCATCATCATGATGGCGAGCCCGATGCCCATCTCTACCGCCCCCAGGGTCACGATGATAATCAGAAAAATCTGTCCGGAGTAGTCGGTAGGGGCAACAAAGCGCCAGAAGGCGACGATGTTGAGCCCGACAGCATTTAAGAGCACTTCGACGCCCATTAAGATCATCACCGCCGAACGCTGCGCGATAACGGTGTAGACGCCGATACCGAAAAGAACCGCAGCGACAACTAAAAAAGCTGTTAGGGGGATGATCATTCGGCGTCCCCAAGCGGTTCTAAGGTGTCATCCTCAAGCTCGGAGGGCATCTCGTCTTGTCCGACATACACCCCACGCCCTTCGGCTGAAGGGTGTTGGTCGGGCCGGGCGAGGTACACCGCGCCAAAGATGCCCACCAGAATCAATAAACCTGCTCCCTCAAACGCCATCATGTACTTACCCATAAGCAGATCGCCCACCTGCCGGGCAGCGTCCGGGTCGGGTAATTCGTTTGTGACTGGCCAAACCGGACGCAGCAAGAGCAAACCGACGAGGAGCACGCCAATAGCGACGCCGAGCCACGCCGCGTAAGGGCGTACAGGCGTGACCATCGACATGTCCATGTCGCCGTGATCCATCTCTTCGTGATCCATCTCACCGCCGGCCATACCCTCGTGATTCATCTCGCCATGGTCCATATCGCCAGGGTCTTCGTGACCACTTTTGTCACCGCTACCGTGCTCGTTTTCAGACGGCATTTCGTGATGATCGTGCGGCTGTCCGTGATTTGTGTTTTCGTGTCCAGCGTCCTGCCCGGCGTTCTCAACCCGCGCCGCCTTGACATCTGCTTCGTCTTTGGGCAACAAACCCCGGCTAAAAAAGTTTTCGACAGGAGCCATCTCCATGCCCGCCATCATGCTGCCGCCGGGGTCGTGCATTAAGAGCACCATAAAGAGCACCATGACCAGCATCCCGCCGATGTACATCATGATTTGCAGAAGTCCCAGCAGGTCGGCGGAGAGAAGGATAAAAAGCCCCGAGACACCGATAAAAGACGCCATCAGGAAGATGCCGCTACGGAACATGCTCATCGTCGTCGCCATCCCGAGCGCGCCTAAAATGGCAATCAGTGACAACAGCGCGAAGGCGAAAATTTGTGCGGTTGCACCTAAAATCATGCTGGCCCTACGCCCAGGAGAATAAGTCCACCGACGAGCAGCACATTCACAAGCCCGACAGGAATCAGCACGCGCCACGAAAGCTGGAGCATCTGCGCGGTGCTTAAGGGTTTGACGAGCCGCCCCAAGCCGAGCATTAAAGCCATCAGTCCAAACGTTTTGACGAGCATCCAAACCGGTGCCGGGAGCCACGGCCCCTGCCAGCCCCCGAGGTAAAGCACGACGCCCATCGCGGCGACCGCGAAGAACAGTCCGGCAAGTGTAAAGCGCCAGACGAGCGCCTGCCAGCCGCCGACGACGCCGAGCACACCGTTACCGAGGTGTTCGGAAAAGGGTTCCATAAAAGGCGCACGGTAAGCCTGCATCAGTCCGGTCACAAGGTAGAGGGCGAACCCGACAGGCTGAAGCGCGACGAACCACAATCCGGTCTGCCGCTCGACAATCGTGACTATCGACAGAGACTCGGCCATCATGATGGCCCCCACGTAGGCGAGACCCAGAGGCACGACGTAGGCAACGAGTTGCGCCGTGATCCGGTAGTACGTGTCTACGGCGTCGCGCGTGTTTGCCCCCCAGCCAGTGAGCGCCACACCCAGCACCACGAAGTCCACCACCACGATAAAGTAAAACGCCCCGATACCGATATCTTCTGCGATCAGGTCCGGGCCGAAGGGAATAACGACGAGCGCGAAAAGCACGCCCAGCAGCGCCGAAACGGTGCCCGCCGGGTAGAGCCAGCGGTCGGCGTTGGGCAGTTCGACGTTCTCCCGCACCGTCGGCGCGGCGGCCGAGCCTAAGTCGGTGCCGAGGCGCATGAGGCGCTCGAGCCCCATCGTCCCTACCCCACCTACGAACAGCGTGGCGAGAACCAAAAGAGCACCCGACGCTATTCCCACTCGAGTCCCCCCATCCCCCAGGCGTAGGCGATACCCGCCGACAAGATGGCGATAAAGACCAGCATATCGAGAAACGCCTCGAGCCCTTTTTCGGCAAATACCACGGCCCACGGGTACATATAGATCATCTCCATATCGAACGACAAGAAGATAAGCGCGTAGACGACGTAACCGAAGCGGAACTGCGTCCACGCAGCGGGCGCTTTAAGCAGTCTCGCCTGCGGCTGCCAGAGCGCCGCGCCGAGGAGTGCGAGCCCGGCCGCGACGAACGCGAGCAGCCCGACGACGGCGTAGCTGCTGACGGTCACAACCCTTTACCTCTCCAAACGAATGACGAGAAAACTCGTCTAATCATGGGTCTCCCTTTCAGGCCGTTATGAGTTGAGCGGTTCACATAATTGTTTGCGCTCAACAGTAAGCCTACCGGTCGTAAGGCGCAGAGCTTGGCAATGTCCCGGGGTTGTCTGTCATAGAACTCGTCTTGCCGCCTTGTAACCGTTACCGAAATGTCTTTGCGGGACGGTTCAAGTAGACCATGCAAAGGTAACGCCATCGTCTCCTCCTGTGCTCAGCAGTTGCGATAATTCTTGAAAGAACGGTCCCGGTAAGACGACCTCTTCGGGTAGCTGAACGCCCGGCACCACGAGGCGCTTTTGGAAAAGTGCGCGCACAACGAGCGCCGCTGCCGTTGCTGTTGCGCGCGATTCGTTTGTACCCGTCAGCGACAAGGTACCGCGGCGGTCGTCACGGTCGGCGTGGACGACTCCCGCAAAAGCGCCGCTCCCACTTTGCCGCAAACGGAAAAGCTTCAAAGCACTCATCGTCAAAGGACTTGTCAGCAGGTGACGAGATAAACCGAGCCGACGCAGTTGGATGAGCACAGGAAGTACCCAAGGGGGAGTAAGCGCCAGAAATGACGCCGCCTTTTCAACGCCAAGGGTCTGCGGGTAAAAATTCTGGTCGGGCCACGCGAAGGGCTGCGCGCATCTTCGTCCAAAAGTGGGGAAAACGATAGGGTGTGACTTCTGGGGAGACGCCCCCAACGCCTCCTCGCCAAATTCATCGTCAGCGCTCAGCAGCAGTGCAGTCTCGAGGCGCTCGGTACCCCCGAGGCGTTCTACCGCCGCGCGCGCCATGACGTTGACGATACCCGGCATTAGTCCCATCCCGATAACTGCTGTAACCCCCGCCGCGCGCGCGTCTCCATGCAGTGCGCGGGCGTGCTCCAGAAACGCCGTCCGCTCACCGATATCGAGGTAGTCACAACCACGCGCTATTGCCGCCCGCAAAAGCGTCGGTTCGTCCATTGGGGCACACGAAACGACCAGCTGCACGTCTGCTAAGGCTTCATCGAGCGACGCCTTGTAATGAACATCAAGGTAACGTGCCTGCACGTGCCCCAGCGTCCTTGCAAACTTCTCCGCCTTAGCCAGCGAGCGCCCGGCAACCGTCACGGGAAGCCCCACCAGCCGCTCCGCAAGATAGCGCCCGACCACGCCGTAACCGCCGACGATGAGAATACGCGCTGTCACGTGCCGAAGCGAAAGGCCGAGGACAAGCCCTGCCGAGAGCCACAGCTCCGCCTGCCACACGTCGCCTTTTTCAAACTACTGCCTCCTGTTCAAAGTGCATATTTTGCAGCATTCAAATTCTGCCGTTGACCGAACCTCGCAGCAACCGTGGCCGATATGTCACAGAGATGCTACCGGCGGAGACGGATAGGCTTTAGAGGCGTGGCGAATCCGGTGCAGGAGGTAACCCACGCCCACGACCGCGAGGCTTGCAAGCACCCCGAACACGGCGTAACCGAGCGGCTGGACGTAGCGCGGCACAGCACGAGCAAACCCGTTCCGAAAACGCACCGATACGTCCCCTGCACGCTCGCCATCTACCGACACAGGAAGATTGGCCCGGGCTGCCGATCCCGCCTGTCCAGCTCCAAAGCGGAGATACACGTTCCATACGCCTCGTTCCGGGAAGGCGTAGAGAAGGCGGTACGTCCCAGGCTCGGACTGCCGCAAGACCCGGCGTCCGTGGCGTCGGCCCCGACTCAGGGAAAGAAAAAGCTCGCCACCCGCGTTGGCATCTGGGGGCTCGAGGCGAACCTCGACAACGCTCGGTTGCTGGTCACCTTGGGGTATCACCGACACGGTTGCGACGGGCGCAGTGGGATCAAGCGGCTGGTCGGTTGCGGAGCCGTGAGCTGCTCCATAAGCCGTTAGCAACAGGCCAAAAAATAGCACGAACGCGGGAAAGACACGAGTCATGTAGGTACCTTCTCGCGTGGGAGTGGGGCAGCTGCACGCCGCGTCTTAATATGACTGTTGAGAGCTTCCGCCACCCACGTGCCTAAAGCCCCCGTAAAGGCTGCCAGCGCCAAACCCGGAAGCGCGGCCCCGGCCAGCACCACCGGGTACCAGACGACGCCACCACTAAGCGCGACCAGCGGCCAGGTGCTGAGGAGCGTCACGACCCCAGCAGTCAGTCCGAGCAGCCAGCCCGGGAGCCCGCGACGGGCCAGCAGGTCTACCGCCAACGCCGAAAGGAACAGCAGCGGGATAAGAGGCCGCGTAACCAGCCAGGTCCAGGCTCGCAGTCGTTATAAGCCACCCCGCGAGCGCTAGCCGGAAAGCCGTGTAAAGGAGTGCGGTGACGGTCGCTGCCCAGCGCCAGGCCGTCAGCCTGCGGATCAGCACGAGCACGAGCGGGGGCAGCCCGACGAGCAGCACCGGATGCCAGAAGCTCGGGAACTGCGGGGTGTTGAAATCGAACTCGGCCAGAAGCAAAACAGACCATCCCAGCACGGCTGCCGCGAAAAAGAGGGTGAGACGACCGAAGTGCTGACGCCTTCTCTCGTCCACCGCCAGACGCCGCTCGAGCCAGGCGCTGACCAAGCTGCCGAAGCTGGCGAGGCTGAGGCCTAGCACGCCGACCAGGTGCATCGGTGCCCAGAGTGTCACGTTGATACCGAAAAGTTGATGCCAGAGTTCGTCCAGCGGCGCGAACAGCAGCTCGAGCGCCGCGCCGACAGCGACGATGAGCACGCCGGGATGAAACCGCAAGCTGCGCCAGTGCAGATGAAAGGGGGTGTCGCGGCGGTCGCGCAAAAGGCCGTAAAGGCTCGCTATGAGTACGATGGCAATACTTGAATACAGAAAATTGTGCGGCAAGGTAAAAAAAGTGTCACGACCGATATCGATGTGCCAGGCGACGTCCCAATAGATTCCGAGCAGCCCGGCTAGCGCCCCAAGCGCCAGCACCGGCAACACACCGAGCGCCCAGAGGTCTCGACTTGTACCTGCTCGTGAAGGCGCTGTCGTAATGGTATTCATGCTTGTCTCCCCTCAAACCAACCCGGCAACAGGGTCACAATACGCCCTGATGTACGTCGAACGTCGGGCACCTGCTTGAGCACGGTTTGCGCTGTCTCAAAAACATAAAGGCTGAGGAAGGTCCTCAGCCTCTGTATTTCAGCGCTTCCATGAGTTCGTCGACGATGTGGTCTGTGTCCCCACGCAAGATGGCGGTCGAAACGTGATCTTTGATGTGCGAGCGCAGCACCATGTCGTTGACTTTAGTAAGTGCTCCCTGCACGGCGCTGAGCTGTTTCATGACGTCGACACAGTAAACGTTCGGGTCGTCGAGCATTCGCAGCACACCCTCGAGGTGCCCCTTCGCACCTTTGAGCCGCAAGGTAGTTGTCTTGCGCGTTTCGGGATCTAAGTGGAGGCATTCCGAGGTGGCGACCGCTACCGCTTCCACATCAGTTTTTGCCGTCATCCCTGGCTGAGGCTGGCCTGATACCCTTCGTCCTCGACCGCTGCGACCAACGCTGCACCCGAGGCGTTGCCCTCGACCTCGGCGGTACCTTCAGCGAGGTCGACACGCGCGCGCTGAACACCTTCGACGGACTCGAGCGCCGAGGTGACGGCGTGTTGACAGTGATCACAGGTCATACCGGAAATCTCCAACTTCGTCATGTTATCTCCTTAATACTCCACCCCACCAGGGGCGGGTAGTATTAAAGTATAGTCGTTCGGGGCTGCGTGATCAAGGGCTGACCGGACAAACCCTTAAAGTGAGGATAAAACTATGAAAGTCAGAGTCGGGTGTGAACTCGCATACACGTCACAATTTGAAACGCCGATGCTGATGGTGCTCCGGGCGCATCCGGAAAGCCGTTATCACACAACGCTGGCAGAAAC
>JAABUN010003893.1_pt1 | contig 21699 bp, 20 predicted proteins | sample 5559311 | NCBI WGS metagenome assembly JAABUN01 (sample SAMN10711877, study PRJNA513370) | rock metagenome | isolation source: Antarctica rocks | place: Antarctica: Victoria Land, Siegfried Peak sud
AGCGGGGATTGTCATGTTAAACGAGCTCTATCGCCCAATAAGATTAGAATCTTACTCCGCTCTTTTCCTTCGTTGACCTAAATTAAGAGGTCGTGTCTGAACATAGGATAAGTTATTTGCCAACGAGTACTTACTACCAGAGAGTCGAATACAGGCTTTCCTACGTCAGTAAACCGAAACTGCGCTGAGACCTGTGCCTACACCGTATTCCACTCCCAAATCCCATACTTCAAGGCATTGGAAAGCTTGAAGCCGCTGTGCTTGAGCGTCAGCAGAATATTTCCCCGGTAGTGGGCATCGTGGGCCAGAAAATACCCGATGAGCGGTAGCAGTCCCCGCTTAAAGCCTTTTACGTGCCCACCTGCCTGCAAGCTCGTTTCGATAAGCTGGGCTACCCGTTCGGCGGAATCCACATGGGCGTTTCGTAATAAAGCTTTCGTTTTATCATCCTCGGCCTTGATGGTGGCCAGGTCCTGAATCAGACTTTTATCGAAGCGCTCCAGTTTCCAAAAGCGGATGTTGTAGAGATGCGCCAATTGATGCCCCACCGTGCCACCACCGCGTTTGGAAAGCGTATGCGCCAAGGCTTCTTCGATTAGCTCGTCAATCAACAAAAGGTTGACCCGGTGATTGATAAGCCAGGTTTCGCGGAGTTGTGCGGTTAGGGCATCCATAAGCAAGCGGCCGAAGCAAAAGGGCGTACTGGGCGAAGCCTACACCGGCCGGTTGGTGAGCGTAAAATCAAACGCTGGCTCATCAGCCGTGGGCCCGTAGGTGCCGGGCACGGGTACGTCGAGCAGCCGCAGGTACACGCCTAACTGCGCGCGGTGGTGGATGAGATGGTCGAGCAGCAACTCGCGCACGATTTGGGCACGGGGCTGCCGAATTAGTACCTGGTCGCCGTAGCTCATCACCCACACGTGCGCCAGGGCCTGTTCGTCGGCGGCGGCCAGCGCCGTGCGGGCCGCCGCCACGTTGGTTTCAAAGCGGGCCAGCACTTCGGCCCGCGTAGCAGCCGGTTGCGGATGGTCGGAAGGCGCGGCGGTGTTCAGGTCGTAGGAGTCGCTGCTGAACGTGTCGTGGATGTTGCCGGGCATCTCGGTAAGGTGCGAGGCCAGCTTGCCCAGGGGCATGGACTTGGGGTGGGGCTGCCAGTCGAATTTGTCATCGGGCGGCCGCTCCAGGAAAGGGCGGGTCAGGGCAATTTCCCGGTTGAGGGCCGTGAGCAGGGCCTGAGCGGTGGGGGAAGAGGCAGCAACAGTGGTCATGAAGGAGGGCGTAAAGGTTGATGAGGCCACAAACCAACCCACCGCTGTTGACAACTGTATGTCAGCAGCTCATTCCGAAGCGCAAAAATGTTGGTGCGCCGCCAGCGCCAGCTCGCGCAAATGCCCCCCCAACGCGGGCGGCGACACCGCCACCATCTGGCCGGCATGGGGCAGCAGCCAACCCGACAGGTGGCGCAGGCAACCCACGCGCAGGGTCATGGTCACGTCCCCATCGGGCTCAACGTCCTCATGCACCCATCCGTACTGCTGTTTCGTGTCTTGCACCCGGCGGGCGGCACCGGGGGCGAAGCGTACCACAGCCGTCTCGTGGGGGTGGCGGGCCGCCTGCTGCTGCCAATAGTGCTGCAAAGTCTCGGGCCGGGGCGCGAAGGGCTCGTCGAGTACTTGCAGTTGCCCGATGCGGTCAAGGCGGAAGTCGCGGAGTTCCTGCCGCAGCCGGCAGTAGGCCACTACGTGCCAGTGCTGGCCCAGGTAGAGCCCGATGGGCTCGACGTCGCGCGCGGTGGTCGCGCCCGCTTGGGCCTGGTAGTTCAGCCGCGCCACCCGCCCGGCCGCAATGGCCCCAAGCAAGCGCTGATGCACGTCAGTGTTGCCGGGTCGCGGCGGCTCTGGAACCCGCGACCGGAGAATCTGAATGTGCGGGCTCAGGCTTTCCAGGTAGTCGCGGTCGGGGCGGCGCAACACGGCCCGCAGCTTGTCCATTGCGGCCTGGCCGAGGGCGGCCGTATGGGCATCGGTGAGCCGGGCGGTCAGCTTCTCGGCGGTCAGCAGGGCCGTGGCTTCCTCGCGGGTGAACATGACGGGCGGCAGGCGGTAGCCCTCGGCCAGTGAATAGCCCACACCGGCTTGGCCGTAGAGTGGCACCCCGGCAGCTTCCAGCGTGCGCAAATCACGGTACACAGTGCGCAAGCTCACGCCAAACTGCGTGGCCAACGCCGCGCCATGCACTACACGCTTCGCTTGCAACTGAATCAGAATGGCAGTTAGTCGGTCGAAACGGTTCACGGCTTAAAGATAGATTAACGTGCTATATATTCCGTTTTCTGAGAGGACCTCGATTAGAAAACCTGCCTCATAGTACCAACCAATTTTACCACCTCATGACCGACCCAACGAAGCCACCACCGGAAGAACATTATGCCTTGCTGTTTCCCAAACAGGCGATACCAGCGTGGGCGCTCGACAAGATGGAGCTGTTCGACGACAGTAAGTTTACCGTCCGCGAGGGGGTAGTTGAAACCGTTCCTTTGGCGCAGGTCGTCGGCACGAACCATGCTCGTTACGGTAATAACTCACGCTGGCTAGACATGCTTACCCGCGCCAAAAAGAGCAGCAATTTCAGGCTGGACAACTGGCCCGGTTTCCTGGATGCTGATACGTCCAATATAGTCTTAGTACGAATAGCAGGCAGCGAGAAGTTCTATATCTACTTCGGGGGAAATCACCGGGTTTCCGCCTTGAAACTAGCGGGCAAGTTAGCCCTGAAATGTCAGGTGCAGGTGGCCCATCCCAAGTTGACTAACGACGAAAATGCCGTCCGCAGGGTTGACGACCTAGCTTAATGGCCGCGGGCCGGGAGAGAGCTTTGGCGGCCGTTGTACACCAGGCTAGGCCCTCACAGCGGGTGGAGGCGTGATAGGCATAAGAAGCGGAGCCTTGGTAAATATCAGGCACGAAGGCAGCGAAGGTGCAACACCCGGATCGATGTAGTGGCTCTGCTGACGCTGATGCGGTTTGTAGGGGTAAAACAGGCCTACACGGCGTTAGGGGGTAAATTACTTGCCAAATGACTTAGCTTTGTTCATTAGCAAAGAATGTCATATGCCCTATCCGTACACTGATACTACCGGAACGCTTCTATCCCTTCTGCGAAGCGGCGCCAAACCAGTTATTTTAATCGGAGCCGGGGCTTCTCGGACGTCGGGCATTCTCTTAGCCGGCGAACTCACCGACCTCATTGCCCAAGAGGCATTTCGGCGCGAGCGTGGTTACACTCCAGAAGTGCCGTTGCAGCGCAGCGACTGGTTGCCGTGGTTTAAAGACCAGCCAGGGTATCGAGCTGACCGAAGCCCAACCGAGAATTACCCATTTGCTGTCGAGCGATTTCTGCGGCCGAAGGAAATACGCCGCGAGTTTTTTGAGCGGGTCATCAACCCCGGAATTGAGCCACGAGAGGGTTACCGGGCACTGGCTTCGCTTATCAAAGAAGGTTTGGTGACTACAGTTCTATCCACCAACTTCGATGAATGCTTGGAGGCAGCAGCTCACCTGAACCGGCAACGTCCGATTGCGGCCATCAAAACGGCTGCGGATTTGGTGCGCTTCTCCGTTAACCCCAAAACGGGCCAGTTAATCTACCTGCATGGGTCTGTCAGTCACTACACGGATAAGAACCTGGAAGACGAAGTTCAGGCACTGCCCGAAGAATTCATCAAGCTGCTGGAGCCCCTGTTGCGCGACCATCCGCTGATTGTGGTAGGGTACCGCGGTGGTGAGCGCTCCATTATGAAGAGTTTTTTGCAGGCGTTGTTGCCCGTTACCAATAATTTTAAAAATGGGATTTATTGGTGCCTGCGAGGTGAAGACCCTTCATCCTGCCCGCTGCACGTACAAGAACTGGCCGCCGGCTGTGGCGCCAACTTTAGTTTTGTCACCATTGAAGGGTTCGACCAGTTGGTGGACCGCGACTTGTGGCAAGCCTTAAAGAAGGACGGTGAGGCCTTTGCGCACACGCCTTCGGCTACCGGCAGCCAAAGCGTAGGCAACGGCTACCAAACTTTTGATTCAAGCCTGGCTGATAAGGCGCTTCCCGACACTGTTGAGTGGTCCATTGTGCAGCACCGTTTGACCGAATATAGCAAACGCTTGGATTTGCCGGCGCCCAAGCTGGAAAGAGTTGCGCTGGAAATGGAAATGGACCGACGCGGGTTGGGGTCTATCAATCAGAATACGTTCACGCTCACCGTTTCGGGTTGCCTGCTGTTCACGAGCCAGCCGCAACAAGTGTATCCACAGGCTGCGGTAAAGTTGATTTTTCGGGGCCCGGAAGCTTGGCTGCGTCGTTTAGGCGACGATTTAGCCGAAGCTGACCCCGCTGTAGATGGCCCATTAGCTGGCCTGGCTGACCGGCTAGTGAAGGGCAATCTGTACCGGCAAATCAGCGAGATTACGGATGTACTATCCTTTATTAACAAAGCCTTCCGGCTTAAAGGCGAAGTTTCCGATTCAGCTTATCCCTACCCTCCGCTTGCCATCAAGGAGGTGCTGGTAAATGCGTTGGCGCACCGGGACTATACCCAGCAGGAGCCTGTGCTGATTGAAGTGGAACCGGCTTTATTGCGCATAATCAGTCCGGGGGGGCTAGTCGATGACGTTAAACGTCAGGTAGCGGGGGAATCGCTGGAAGACCAAATTGTCAAAAACAACCGGCGGGGCATAAAGGGCTATCGCAACCCCGTGCTGGCCGATTTGCTTTACGGCTCTGGGGCAATGGATAAGGAGGGGTCTGGGCTCGCCGACGTGTACAAGTGGGTAAAAGCCAACGCCGGAACAGTCACGTTTGGCCCTTCTGATGACAACGACCGATTCACGGTTACTCTGTATAGCCGCAAGGAGGCCGTTGATGAGATTACTAAAACGGCCTCCCCCCTCATCACGCGCTCTACCCGGTGCGCCATCAACTTCCTGGAGCTAGTTGATATTCCACCCGTAGTTTATTCGGCCGCTACTGAGCATTGGAAAATCGGGGGCGTTTGGAAGGCAACAGAGGCGCAATGGCTACCCGTGTTCTGCCTGCGGGGCGGGCGACTATGGTCTTTCTCCGACTTGAACGATAAGCGCAATCCGCTTCACCGCGCTATTGAGGAAGGCACCCAGGAAGTCATGAGCACCGTCGAATTTCAGGACATGGAAGGGGGAAACTGGTTTGTTGAATTGACCAACCGTAGTCTTTTCCAACATTTTAAATCCACCGGGTTGGTATCGGATGACCGCAAGCGCCGGGCCTATTTTCCGGCCGAACGCGACTCTGACCAGCCGCGGGTGCAAACGTATCAGGCTAGGGCCAAGCGCGCGACGCGCACCGTCGCCAAGCCGCACGTTGGCTCCAAAGGAGGCATCATTTACTGGGAACACCAAGCGTTCACCTTTCGACTGGAAAAAATAGGAGCCGCTTGGGGAATTTTCATTAACCCTGGCTATGCCTTCACGACGACCGGGTGGCGACAGTCCGTTTCGCCGGAAAAATCTAATTCGCTGTCCACCAAGCGGGCGTCACGCGACTATAATCAGGCCGTACACAACTCCATCTACTTCTGGATGCGGGTGTTAGCAGGCGATAGCCACGAGGGAATGCTGGTCTTGCAGTCTGGTAAGGCGGAGGAAGGCGGGGAATTTCGCCCTACTCTTCCGCGCATTGCGTTCGTTAGTCATTTGCCCACTTCTACGCTAAACGATGTGGTGCTGGATGATGAATTCCTTGAGCCTGAGGAAGACAACCCAGATGAGATAAGTTTAGAAGACGAAATTGAAGCCCTGGTAAATGACCAGGATGCTCTCCAAAATTAATAGAGTCATATATAAATAATCTCGTCTGTGGCTATTACCATCGATTTACTTGAATTGCCGACGCCCTTTCTGGAATTTGGCGGGGTAGGGCAGTTCACCGACCCTAAAATAGGACTTCGCGATGCTGGCCCCTATGATATGCGATTTGGTACGGCCCGTATCAGCTCCATCAATATCGGGCTGGTGGGTCCCCCGGAAATGGTAGCCAACGCGCGTCAGTGGCTGAAGCGTTGCCTTGCCCCCATGCAGTCGCTAATGAACAATACGGCGCAGTACCCGGACTTTCCCGGATTTGAATCCGTCTTTCGGGTACCGCTTAAAACCAATAAAAAATGGGAGGCGGAGGTTGATGCCGATGCGCTGCAAAAAGCGCTGGCCAAAGCACCGCAGGCCGCTTTCGAGGACGCGCTTACGTTGTACGAGGCCGGGATGAAAAAGATTTCCAAGCTGGAAAACGCCCGGCCCAACGTCATCATTTGTTGTCTACCCGACAATCTGCGGAACCGGTGCGGCAGCATCGAGAACAAGGCCATCAAGGACCGGAAAAAAGCCAAAGAGGAAGCCAAAAAGGTAATTCAACTTGACCTTTTCGCCCCGGCCCCAGAGGTTGAGCAAACCGAAGATGATTTGTTGCGGCGGGACTTTCGGCGCGCGCTGAAAGCCCGGGCCATGTACCTGGAGGTTCCCATCCAACTCGGGTCGAACCGCCTTTTTGTGGACCAACCCAAAGGGCAGGATGCAGCTACCCGCGCCTGGAACAGCTGCATTGCCCTGTACTACAAGGCGGGGGGAGTACCCTGGCGACTGCGAAGCGAAGGCCCCGAAACGTGTTTTGTGGGGATTAGCTTCTTCCACATTTACACCAAACGAGACCATTTGGTCCGCTCCTGCATTGCGCAGGCTTTTTCCTCGGAAGGGGAGGGGTTTGCCATTCGGGGCGCCAACATTCCCTGGGATGACAAGCAGGGCCTCAACGTTCATCTTAGCTACGAGCAGGCGCGCGATTTGGGCGATAAGATTCTGGAGCGTTACCAGGAACGGACCGGTATCGCTCCGATGCGGGTGGTTGTCCATAAAACCTCTGTCTTCAACGCAGAAGAAGCCGATGGGCTGCGCAGTGCCCTCTCTAACGTAGCTATTGTGGAGCTAATTAACTTAGCTTCTACCAATTTCCGGTTGACCCGATTCGACCCGTATCCGCCCAAGAGAGGTACGCTCTGTACGTTAAATTCCAGCCGGTATTACCTCTTTACCACAGGCTATATGCCAGAATTGAAGACTTACCCCGGTCCCCACATTCCGGCCCCAATGGAAATCAAATCCGATGAAAACGTGGAAGCCTCCATTGAGCGCATTGCCGGTGACGTGCTGGGGCTAGCTAAAATGAACTGGAACACGGGAAGCGTTACCGGTGGGTACCCCGTAACTCTCTCCTTCTCGCGTATGGTGGGCGGTATTATGGCTGAGTTCAAAGGCGACGAGCCTCCAGCCTCGTTCAGGTATTACATATAACGCCGCTTTACTAAATGCCGAGCTTACAGACTGCTAGCCCCGATAGGTCTGCTCCGGGGCTGAAGTTCGTTTCAATCCCGTTTACATTTTGTATCCATCAACTGAAGAGTTTCTGTACCTATTTCTCATTGTTTTGGCTTCCTACTAATGCCTGCTGCCCACGAAAGCCAGAATGTTGAATGGAAAGAATCGTGGCGCGACGAGTACATTAAGTGGCTGTGCGGCTTTGCCAACGCGCAGGGTGGCACGCTCACCATCGGCAAGAACGACCAAGGCCAAGTTGTGGGCATTGCCAACGGCCGCCAGCTGCTGGAAGAGATTCCCAACAAGGTCCGGGACTTGCTCGGTATCCTGGTCGACGTGCACAGCCGCAGCGAGGGCGAGCTGACCTATCTGGAAATTGTGGTGGAAGCGTATCCCTACCCCATCAGCTACAAGGGGCAGTACCACTACCGCAGCGGCAGCACCAAGCAGGAACTGAAGGGCGCGGCGCTGGACAAGTTTCTACTGCGCAAGCAGGGCAAACATTGGGACGGCGTGCCCGTACCTAGTGCCGACGTGGCCAGCCTGAGCACAGCGGCGTTGGAGCTGTTTCGCCAACGCGCCCGTCGCAGCGGCCGCGTCGATGCCGACGTGCTGCTTGACGCGGATAGCACCTTGCTGGAGAACCTGCACTTGGTGGAGGGGGGCTACCTGAAGCGGGCCGCGATTCTTCTGTTTCACCCCACCCCGGAACGGTTCGTAACCGGGGCTTACCTGAAAATTGGCCGCTTTGCTACCGACTATGACCTGCGTTACCAGGACGAGGTGCACGGTTCCCTGCTCGACCAGATTGAAAAAGGACTGGACCTGTTGCTGACCAAGTACTTGGCCGCTGGCATCACCTACGAGGGTGCCCACCGCACCGAGGAGTTCATTTTTCCTAAAGAGGCCCTGCGCGAGGCCCTGCTGAACGCGCTGGCTCACAAGGACTACAGCAGCGGTTCGCCAGTCCAAATAAGCGTGTACGATGACCGGGTAATCTTCTGGAACGACGGCCACCTGCCCGACCATTGGACGGTGGATACACTAACCAAAAAGCACCCATCCCGGCCCTTCAACCCGGACATGGCTAATACCTTGTTTCGGGCCGGCTATATCGAGTCCTGGGGCCGGGGCACCCTCAAGATGATGGCAGAGTGCCGCCAGCACGCGCTGCCCATGCCGCGCTACACGTTCGAAGCGGGCGGCTGCACCGTCGAATTCTTTAAGTACACGCAGGCCACATTACAGCAACAGGGACTGCGTGACGAGCTGATTAAAGTTGTGTTGCTAGTACAGACTGTGGGCACAATTACGAATTCGGGTGTGCAGCAATTAACTGGCGTGAGTAAGTCGACAGCAACACGCTTCCTGAATGAGTTGGACCGATTGGGCTTTTTGCAAAAATCCGGCACCACTGGTGTAGGCACCGAGTATGTGCTAAAGGGTTCATAAAGGGCGCACCGTGGCGATGTAAAATGGTGCGTCAGGCAGCGAGTAGTGGATTTGTAGCTTTCTGGCAGCCTTTTTAAGGTAGGTTTGGCTTGCGTAAAAGGGTTCAGTAAGGGTTCAACAGCCAGGCATAGTTGGTTTGCTGCCTGCTTAGGAAAGTAGTTCCTATTAAAGCATGTTGCAGTAGTGCGTCGGCTGCTCTTCGCCAACGAGACCTGAAAAACCATTGCTACCAGTGAACTGGCTCAATACAGAAAATCAGCGCTACGGTATAACGCTAATGGGTTATTCACTGTTTCTTGGTCCACGCAATAGCAAGTAGCACTACCCGTCGTTACGCTACATTTTCCATGTATAGATTTCTTTCATGCAATTAGCAAGATTAGTAGAGTTTGAAGAAGCTTTTGATGAGCCTAAGCAAGACTGGCACAACTACTTAGTTGGCATTAGCAACGAGGTAGTTTTGTTAGCCGCTACACATTTTCTGGCCCGCCAGGAAACTGGCCCGCGGGATTATTACACCGATATGGAGCAACTATTCGGGCCACATAATGAGGATGCTACCAGAAGTGTGTTTCGGCAATTAGAAAAGCTGGAACGGCAAGAGAAAAGCAAGTTGAAGGTAACGCATCCCAAAAGCGCCCTACGTTTGTTTGAGTACGCATTTCAGCGAGCTGAAGAACCACACACGCAATCCGAAGCAGAAGTTGAGTTGAGCTTATTCAAAGCTTTCATCGCTCAAAACAACGAGTACGCGGAAGAGCAGAATGCGGCTGTTGAAGCTTCTGCTGCGGAGCAAGGACTGTCCAAGCTGGCCTCACTTTCGCTTGCTGGTTCGCATTCCGATTTCGAACTGGTAAACTTCAACACGGCTCAAGTACTGCTCATGCAGTTGCTAAAGTCTGTGCGGCTATTTCAGTTTTTGGAATCCGATTCAGCCTACCACCCGCTACTCAATGCCTTTTTACAGTACTATGACTGCCCGAAGTGGCAAGATTACATGCGGCGACTCAGTGGGGTGGTCAAGGCAATTATTTACGCCGAAAAAGCGGGTCGGATAGAGATTCACGTGCCTCAGGACTCAGAGTTTGAAGCAAATTGTGCCTTTCTTGATAAAACCGCGCTGACGCTTGGGGAAAGGCTGGACGAACATGATTTTCTATCAATTAGGGGTCGACCGCTCTGCAAGCAGGGCGAGGGAGTATACGCCGTGGTTTTTCCAGTATTCGTGGCTGAAATGCTGCATAAGGGCCTTTTCTTTCAGCTTAACGACTTTGTCAAGAATACAAAACCAAAGTTGCTGAAGGGCGTGGACTGGCGTGGCGCTTACTGCCTAGCATTCTCCGAAGACTACTTATTAGCGAACCTACTCGATTCCATTTTTAAAAAGCGCGGCTTGGCTTGGAGCGGCAAGCGTATCAAGGATGGCGAATGGTTGAAGGGCAAAGGTGATGCCGAGCCAGACTACTACTTTCGAACCGGCAAACGGGTCATTCTATTCGAATCCAAAGACGTCAATATCAGGAAGCAAGCAAAAGCAGGCCTAGACTTTGCCGGGTTTCTGACGGAGTTACGCAAGAAGTTCTACCACGGCGTGAAAGATGACGGGAGCCGCGATGAGGAACATGATGTAGGTGTGCTCCAACTCATGCGTAACATTAAGCGGCTGCTAAGTCCGGCCAAGGGGTTGGCCTTTGACACCGCTTACAATCATACCAGCCTCGTCGTCTATCCAGTGTTAGTAGTTCACGATCGGCTTTACAACATGCCGGGACTAAATGAATTAGTTAATGGTTGGTTTCAACAAGAACTAGTCCAGCTTGGAGAAGCTGCCCGGCAGGTGCGCCCTTTGGTTATTATCGACATTGACACCCTACTGGCATACCAAGACCACTTTGCTAGCAAAAGACTGGTCCTGTGGGAAGTGATGGAGGCGTATTACCGGTATATCAAGCCTGTAAACCGCAAGGTGCGGTCTGAGCAAGAAGCTGCTCAGTTAATATTGCGCACGGTCGACCCCTTCATAACCTTCTTGGACGAGCACGCAAGAAAGCAACATCTTGCGCCCGTTCCGTCCCGCCAGTATGCTCAGCTTATTGAGGCGATGAGCGCGATTACTGAACCTGAGAAGGCAGACTAGATAATGTTCGTTTTGCGGCTGCCCCTTACAACCCCAAGGCCTGAGCAGCATTGTAGGACACCACGTTGTTGAGCTGCGTATAGCGCTCAATCATGGCGTCCGTTTTCTGCTTGGTCTGGTTCTTAATGGCCTTGTGAGATTGCCCGTTGAGCACGGCCACCGTCACAAACGACACCCGCAGCGAGTGAGCGGAGTAGGCTGGTCCAAGCCGCTTTTGCACCAGCTTGTTGATGGAAATGTCTGAGAGCCGCTTGTCGGACGGAACGGCCATCTGCCCAGGAGCGGCCCGCGGAATCTTCACGAACAGCGGCCCCGCGGTCCGGCCGAGCAGGTTAAGCCAAGCCCGCAGGCAGCGCACGGGGCAGAAATCCGCGTTGGGGGCGTAGAAAATGGCTTTGTCCTCCACTGCGCCGTACTGGTTGGTTTTGCTTTTGGCCAGATGCACCAGCAAAGCCCGCTCGGTAAACTCCAATTGCTCGATGTTCAGGTCCGCCAGCTCGGAGCGGCGAAAGGCCCCCGCGAAGCCCAGCAGCAGCAGGGCCTGGTCGCGCAGGCCAGCCGCCGTTTCCAGGTCAATGCGGCGAAGGGCCTGCTTCAACTCCTCGACGGTGAAGGCTGGGGCCTGGTCCTGACGCTTGCCCAGGGTGCGGGCAATGCCTTCCATGACAATGTTGAGCGCATCCAGCGTCGCCGGCAGCCGGTAGCCGCCGAGCTGGTGGGCTTTCCGAATGGCGGCCAGGTGCCGCTTGATGGTGGCCAGCGAATGCGGCCGGGTGAGCGGTTGTTGGCCTTTCTGTTTCTTTTTCTCCCCACGACCCCCAACGGGTGGCGCGGGTTTGTCGGTGGCCAGGTGCGCGACGTATTCGGTGAGCGTGTCTACGTCGGCCGGCAGCGCCTGCAAGCCGTGCTGCGCGCAAAAGGCCACGTAGCTTTTCAGGTCCGAGGTGTAGGCCCGCTCCGTGTTGGCGGCGCCCTGCAGTCCAACCTCCAGAAAGCCCGCGACTTTGGCGGAGGCCCGGGCCAGCTGCGTGCTGACCGGTTGGGCAGCGTTGGACGCCGGAACAATCGAAAGGTCTTCGCTCATGGAGTAAGTTTAACAGGTCGCCAGAACAAGATAATCCGAGAATCAAAGTGAAGGCGGGCGCATACCTTATATAGAAGCTGTTTAGGAAGTGGGGCGGCGAGCAATTTTACGCAACAGTAGGACAACAAAGGCGAGCCAGTGGAAGGCCAGCCAGTTTTCCAGGCAGGTTTCGTAGCGCACGAGCAGGGGTTTGAAGCCGTCGAGCCAGGCGTTCATCTGCTCGATGACCAGCCGCCGCCGGTAGAGTTCGGGGTCCAGCGGCGTGTCATTCTCGGTTTGCCAATCGGTTGCGCGCCGGTTGCGCGGACTGTTGACTTCGCTGTCGCGCCGCGCGCAGGCTTACAGTAAGCTGTTGATATAAAAGGCTTTGTCGGAATTTAGAAAGAGCCCGTCCAGCCGCAGCTGCGCTTGTTCGAGCAGCTCACAGCGTTCAGCGAAGACGTGTTCGAGGGCAAAGGTGTCGTGGTAGTGGCCGGTTCGCGGCGTGGCCACGGCCAGGGGCTGGCCCGTGTTATCGGCCAGGAACAGGGCGTTCGTGGTGCGGGCTGCCTTGCGGCCTTGGTAGCCGACGGCAGCCCCGCCGTTTTTAGCGGGGGTATGGCGGCCATCGAGTTGCAAGCTGGACAAGTCCAGGGCCGCGTGGTTTAGCCGCAAGATGCTCAGCCAAAGCTGTTGCCAGGCACCTTGCTTGCGCCATTAGTTGAAATAATAGTAGACACCCTGCCAGGTCAAGGAGTGGGTCGGCAACAGCTCGTGCACGGGCAGCCAGCGCCACGGACAACCCGTTTTGAGCTTGAAGAGAATAGCCCCGACGACTTCCCGCGGCTGGGCCGCCCGCCGACGGCCATGGGCGCTAAAAGGCAGCTGGGGCAGTATCCAGGTGGTGATGATATCTTTGGACAGGACTTCCATGAAGGAGGAAAAGGAGATGGGTTGCACCTCAAATTTCGCTCTGCCGTGGGAGTCTTTTCTGTTTTAGGCCCGCCTGACTACTTCCTAAACAGCTTCATAATAGGTATCAGTACCGGTCAAAAAGCCCCGGTTTTGGCCAGCAAAGATAAGTTATGATAATTAAATCTTATCATAACTTATAAGCGAACTTACGGCAAAGAAAAATACCCGGCCAATCACTGACCAGGTATCAATCAATCAATAAATAGTAATGGTTGGGTAGTGCTCACTTGCCGGGTCGCTACTCTCCGATAACGTACACCGGCACCGCCTGCGCACTGCTGCCCCGGCTGGTTTGGCTTTTTACCACCTTTCCGTCGAGAGAAATAATGGCCGTGATTTCCGAGGTAGCGGGTGAGCCACTAGGCAAGCTGGCCAGGATAGAAACGTGGTCACCCTGCTTCATCGTCCGCTTGAACGAGTAAGCCGCCGGCAGCGCCACATTGTTAAGGGTAGTCGTGCCGCCACTTTCGTTGTCGTAGCTAACGTAGTCTGATGCCAGCGCGGTAGCCGAGCTAACCTGGTATTCCACCTGGTACTCCTTGGGAGGGACAGGGGTAACGCTGTTGTCTTTGGAACAGCTGGTGGCCGTGGCCAGGGTGGCGCAGCTCAGCAGGAGATAGGCAAGTCTTTTCATAGTAGAGTTGTCTAAAGTTGGTAGGGTCGGTAGTGCTAGGGAATATGCAAGCGTAGGCCAACGGCGTAGGTACCCGGCCAGGCGTCGATGCGAGAGTCATTGAATATGTGGGCCCTCCGGGCGGAGCCCGTCAGGGAGATTCGATTGCCCAAAAACAAATCGGCCTCAGCGCCCAACTCCGGGCCGAACGTAACCCTTTGCGGGGTTTGACTGGCATCTTCAGCGGTCCGGTTCTTCTCCGTCCACTCGTAGCGGCCAACAACCCCAGCTAAGGCATGGAGGTAGAAAGATTCCCCCAGGCACAGGACTTGCGGGGCTAGATGGGCGCTGAGTTGACCTACCCGGTAGCCGCTGGCCGGATTGCCCCATTCACTGAGGGCCGCCGTGCGCAGCAGCAAGTGGTCGGTGACGTAGCGGCCGTAGCTCAGCTCAACTAACCTTCCTTGTTCGGAAGCACCATAGGTCACGCCTACGGCGTTGAAGTTCTTGATATGCCGCTGAGCCCGGGCGGGCAAGGTGCCCACCCCAGCCACTAGCGTCAGCAACAGGAAGAGCCGGTTCATGATTAAAAGCGGCCCGAGCGGCTAATACTGTTCAACAGCTGGTTCTGCAACAGCCGGTCTTTATAAGCGGCTTCTACTGCTTTACTGGCCTGACCAGGTTGGGAGGCTTCCTGGATGAGCCGGTCGGCTTCCTGGCGCAGCTGCATGGCCTTGATGATGTTGTCGTTGGCCTGCCCCATCGCCTGCAATCGTTCCGCCTCGGTCATGGAATAGCGGCCGTCGTTCTTGAGCGTGGCCATCAGCTCCACGCTCTGCGCGGTCATCTCATCGGCAATCTTCTGGTAGTTGAAAGCCGTCTCAATCTTCTTTTTCTTGCCAATCTCCTCGTAAGCATACTGCGAAGCAAAGGCTTCTTCCTTCATGCCTTTGTAGTCGCGGTAGGTGAAATTCTGCCCATTAGCCCGCCCCACGTCCACCGTGTTAAACACCTGATAAACAGTTTCGATGTCCTGCTGGCCTTTGTTCTGCAACGCCTGGTGCAGTCGGCCCGCTTTACCGATGGAAGGAAAGAAGTCCTGTTGGGAGCCGCTGGTCATGGCCATTGCCCGGCCGAAAAGCTCGATGGGGTTCGCGTAGCGCAAATCCTTGATGCTTTGCACCTTCCTCAAATCCGATTGAATTTGCCGTTGCAAGTCCAGGGTTTGGCCCGTGATATCCTTCACCTGCCCGGTAATGTCCCGGGTGACGCCGGCAATCTGCTTGGCGTCCTTTATTATCTGGAAGTTTTTGATGGTTTCGCCCCACTGTTGAACGTGCTTGGCAAATTCCCCAATGTGGACGCCCATGTGGATGGGGTCGTTTACCACGAACTGCGCCGACGAGCAGAGCGGCGAGGCCACCAGCAAGGCGGCGAGGGCCAGCGGAGCCAGCAGCTTTTTTAACGATGCTTTCATTAGAGTAGGAGTTGAGAGTGAAAACAATGCTACTGATTGGCCGAGACGGCGGCATCCGTGGCCCCGGTCGTAATCAGGGTGGGATACCCATCCGGCAAGAGCACGTCGCGCAGCTTGCGGTGGTGCGAGGAGCCCAGGCGGCTAACCATGCTCGTTCCTATCCGGCCGGCCACGCCCACCACGGAATTAGCCGCCGAAGCGGAGCGGTCGATGGCAGTACCTATCTCTTGCGAGCCCATCATCCGGGCATCATTGAGGGGATTGTTGCTAGGGTCCGCTGGCTGCTTTTTCTGCGGGTCTATCATGACCCCGGCCAGGTAGTTGTAATCGTAAATATCGGCCGCCACCCGCGTAGGTCCTAAACGATTGATGGCAATGGTTACCCGGTTGGTTTCCACGTTAGCAATGCCCGCAAACACGAGATTCTTGGGGAAGGTCTGGCCGCTGATTATGGCGTCTTCCATCAGGCGCAGCAGGACCACGGAGCCGGTACGAACCCGCTGCTCCCCGTTCACCACGCACTTGTAGAAGATATCCGGGAGCAACGGCTGACTGTTGGCCGCCTGGCTATTATCGGCATTGTAGCGATAGGAGCCGGCCTTGACCGTGCCAAAGGGGTCAACCGCGACTACTGCACCATTCGGATTAACCAGGGCCTGACTACCCCCAGCTCGGGCCGCGGCGCGGCGGTCGAAGTAGCGCCGGCCGGTCATCTGCTCGTAAGAAGCCCGAGCCGCCGGAGGGGACGAATCCAGCATGTCGAGCACGTCATCATTTTGCTCATAGACTACCCCATCGGGGGCCGTGCGCGGCCGGGCTGCGGGCCGCAGCCGCCGGCGCACGTCGTAGCTGTTACTATTGCTACCACTGCCGCTACCGCCGCTACTGCGGCGGGACACGGCCACGCGCTGCGGACGGTAGGCGCCGGTTTGCACATCACGGGTTGTAACTTCGATTGAGTCCGGGGGAGGAAGCGAAGCCCGGCGAGCGGCAGCGGCGGCTTGTTGCTGCACCTGCTGCTGGCGGGCCTGGCGAGCGGCGGCAGCCCGACCAAACGTGTCTACCGCCATACCGGCCGCTAATTGGTCCGCAGTAACCCGGGCCGCCGGTGCGCCCATCTTCTGGCGCTGGTCAGCAGCCTGTTTCTGCTCTAGTACGTCGGTTGGCTCAGGAGCCGCCGCCGGAGCTGGTGCCGTAATAGTAGGCTCCAGGTTGTGGGAGGCGGCAGCTACTGGGCTAACGGCGGCGGTTTCCTGCTGAGCAAGGGAACGGGCGTAGAAGAAGGCACTAACAAACAGTAAAACCACCAGCCCAATAGCTAGCGGTATCCAATTGGCGCGGGCGAACTCCTGAAAAGTGCGCCGGGGCGGGGAAGGCGGGGAGGGGGGTAAGCTCGCGCCCTCGCTGTCCGAATCGGCCGAGTCGTCCTGGCCCGTAGGGGCAGCAGGGGCCGGCCGGCGGACCGGATAAACTGGTTGCATTTCCGTATTCATCGGACGTGGTGATTAAATAGTGGAGGCGGTATTGATAACCTTCGAGGGAACCTTGAGCAGCAGCATCCGCGCCCCAAACTTCTCCCGGAGCGTAATCTCCAGGTGACCCCGGTCAGTTGCCGCGTACAGGGGCACGGCGTAGAGCAGGTAGCCCGTGGAGCGGGCGCTAATCGTTTGGCCCGCAGCCCCACCACTAGGGGCTAACGACCGCCGAGCCTCGTTCTTTTTCTTCCCAAAGAGCTTACCCTTGGAATCCTCGACCAACTGAAAATCAGTGAAATCGACCGCGTAGTCAATCGTGGTAGAGTTGATGATTTTCAACCGCAGGTAGGTAAAATCCCGGTCATTGCGCACGTTGGCCAGCGACATAATCAGGTCGTTGTCCGCGACGGCGATGGCTTGGTGGTCGGCCCGTCGCAACTGGTTAAGGCTGGTCAGCTTCGCCTCAGCCGTAGCGCGCTGCTGCTGATTCTTATCCAGCGCCAGGCTGTTCTCCAGGCCAGTGCCATCGGATGAGCTGCTACCCGACTTCATGCCCAGCGAGCCGCCTTCCTGGAAATCATAGAGCTGAAGTACCGGGCGGTTGACGTAGGTAAGGCGTCCCATCCAGTAGCGGGAGCCGTAGCGCACCAGGATGGGCGTGGGGGGAGTGCCCCGGCGCCGGGCACGCACAAACACGGCGTTGGTTTCAATCTTAATCAGGTAGTGCGGAGCCTGGCCTACGTCCACCAGCGACACCGGACCAGGAAATACCAGGTACGTAGTCGAGCTGTCCGAAACAGCCACTTCGAGCTGCATCTTAGGAGCTACGTTGGCCGGGTTCAGTTGCGGCGGGGCCGGTTGCGGCGGGGCTGCTGCCACAGTGCGGCGGGTTGTGGACCTGGTTTTCTGAGCCCACAGCGTGCTTGGCAGGGCCAGCAGCCCAACCAGGAGCAAGGAAAAAAACGGGGAGGAGCGCATGGGAGTAGGGGAATAAGCAATTAGCGGTTAGGAGCTGGCGCCGGTGCCGGCGCAGGGGTTTCCGGCAGGGGCACCCCCGCCGCTTGGGCCTGCTCGCGCAGCTTGCGTTGGCGGGCCGATTCCTGCTCGCGGAGAATGGCTTGCTCCTGCTGGCTAACGGCCGGATTGTAGGGGATAAAGTCAAAATCCGTAATGAGCAGGCCAAATGGGTTGCGGTCGGAGCGGTCGGTATCAACCAGGGCGAACTTGGCCGCTAAGGGCTTGCTCTGGCTGCGCTGGTCACCGATGAACACGATTTGCTTGATGTACACCTGGCCCGTGATGGGGCGGGCTTGCATGTTCAGCTTGACGCTATCCACCGTGATGGTCTGACGAGCCCCGTAGCGCACGTAGTTCTGGAGCACCTGGCCCCGCTCGAAGCTTTCGAACAGAAAGCGGCCCCCGCGCTCTTCAATGAGGGACAAGCCGGCATTCAGGTTGAACCGGAAGCTGTACTGGTCGTGAGCGAACATCGTTTGCATGAACGCTTTAACCAGGTTGCGGGCCTCAAATTCGGTGTGCGCACTGGACGCGGCTACTACCGCGAACGAGCCGGTATCAGTCGCCACAAATGCTTGTTGGCCCCGGTCCTGATAAGCCCGGTAAAGCAGGATGCTAAAAACCACGGCTTCGACAAAGGCGAAAGTCATGGCTGACAGTGCCATTATGCGCATCGTCAGGAATGTCTTGTTTACATCCTGAACGGGTTCCTTCATGGTAACACTCATAGGAAGAGGAGTTTAAAAGCCAGGTGAAAGGGCGGTAGGCAAGAAGTTTCTTCCCCACGGCCCACTTTAGTTGAAGGGTATTTGGACCATCGTTTTAGGGTCCGGCAGGCCCGTAGGATTGCGGTAGGGATAGATGACCAGCCCGCGCCGACCAGCCGCAGCCGCAGCGGCGTAGGCGTAAAGTGTCCCGCGCACTGTCACCGGCTCATTGGCCCGGATGGGCGTTCGTTTGGCGCGGCTCTCAGCCGACCCGGCCAGGGCGGACAGGTCGTTAGCAACAACCGAGAAGCCGCTGAGCGAATCTTGCGGAGCGGGCTCGTACAGCGTGGCGGTGTCGGGAACCCGCTCCCCCGGCCGGTACCCGGCAGGCGTCCACATCAAGACTGCTTCAAAGGGAACCCGGTAGCCTGGTGCTACTGCTGGCTGCCCTGCTTTGGTCGGCCGCCAGAGCACGGGCAGCGCCAGAATTGCGGGCTGCACGGGGCCAGGCTTGAGGGACACCAGGTGCAGGTAGCCCTCTTTGGGTAGCAGCTGCTCGACACCGGGCCGTAGGTTCACCGAAGCAGGCAGCACCGGGGGAAGCGTGGTAGCGGCTTTCCAGGCGGCATTCTTGGCTTGCTGGCCGGGGGAGGTAGCAACGGCTTCGGCTATTTTCTGCGTCGTTTCCCGCGCTTTTTCTTCGTCGCTGCGACAGGAGCTTACTACCAGGGCCAGACCGGCCGAGAGGAAAAGGAGCGTTGCGTTCATGGCAGAGCAGGTTAGGAGCGCGTGTAAAGGCCCGATGGTCGTTGCCGGTAAGTAGGCGTAAGCGCCTCAGCCAGTGATACCGTGGGCAGGGAGGCCGACGCCGAAGCAGCAGGCGGAGCTGAGGGAGTCTCTGTAGCAGGGGCACTGTTCCCACCGCCCCCGCTGCTGCTACCCCCGCCACCGCTACTACTTCCACCCCTACCGCCCCCACCGCTGAAACCCATTGCCCGGCCGATGGCGCCAGCGGCGCCCCCACCCACCGCACTAGGAAGCGCGACGCCGGTAGCCGTCCCAACCGCTCCGCCTATGGCCCCCATGAACATGCCCGCGAAGCCCTGCACCGCCGTTGAGCCAATGATAAAGCTGGTGAGCCACGGTACAGAAATGTAGATGATGACGAAGCCGATGGAGTTAATCAAGTACACCATATCGTTGGCGTAAGCACTAGAACTCATGCCGATTGGCATGAGCGCGTTACCCGTGGCCGGGCGGGTTGCGGCGTAGTTGTCGTAGACCAAATCCAGCAGCGAGTAAGTCAGCGACCACATCTGCACGGCCATGAAGTTTTGCAGCCAGTGCTTACCCACTTGCGAGAAGGGCGGCAGCACCGACAAGCAGATAGCGATGGGGCCGGACACGTAGAGGAAGGCCACGATGTACTGCCGGATGATTACTAATACTTGCCGTACCAGCGCGACGGTAGTAGTGGTGAAAAACTCCGTCATCAGGTTGGTAATCGAGAAGTTGGAGAGCTTCTCGAACGCGGCCGTAATGTCGGTGATGGAGTCGTTGACGAAGTTCCCCGAGTTCACGCCCTGGTCTGGGGTCAGGCCGGCCGCTGACGGGTTGGTGAGGGTTTGCAGGGCTGCCGCCAGCGCGCCGGGGGTGCGCGGGGCAACCAAGCTGGAAAATGCCCCAATTAAGCCCCCGATTAAATCCATGAAGTCCTGATAGAAAAACAGAACGAAGTACACGAACAAGGCCTTGATGATGGGCGAGTAGTCCAGGCGCGTCATGCCGTTTTGAAGGAAGCCGCGCCCAATGCCGTAGAGCAGGGCCACCGTCATAAAAGGCGGTATCAGGTACAGGTTACACGCCTGCAAGACCTGATGCAGCGCCCCGTTTGAGGCGCGGATGAAATCCGTGTCCAGGTCCATACCCGTGAGCAGGAACAATGATAGAATCGTCATGATGCTAGACGCGCTCCCTTGCGCTTTTGCTGGTCTTCGACATACTGAGCTGCTGCCGCGGCTAGCCGGGGCTCGATGACGGTCTGGTACACGGGCAGCCCGTCTTTATCCCGAACTAGGTTGCCGATTTCATCCCGAATCTCCACCAGGCGGCTCTGCTGATAGAAGCGCACCAGCTTGTTGAACGCACTGCGCTCTGCCGGCTTGGAGGTGAGCACCGGATTGATTTCCGGGGCCACTTCCACGCCGTAGCACCGCCCGAGAGCACCCTGCTTGATAAAAATCTCCCTGGAGGTTTTCGACGTGCGCAGCTTGAGGGAGCGAATTAGGTCCATTTCGTGGTCCGTGAAGGCTAGCGGCTGTTGCAGGCGCGTAAGAGCGGTTTCGTTTTTGTGCCGCAGGATGATTTTGGTTTCGGCGTTTTCAATGAGGGTCAGGCCCACGGGCGAGTCCAGCAGCTCTTTCAGACCCTGCGTAATGATGATGATGCTGCCTTTGAGCTTGCGCACCGTGCGGTACATCGTCACGATGAAATCCTCCAAGACCCCGGCCAGCAGCGCCCACGCTTCGTCCAGGGCGATGTACTTGATATCATCCGGGAACTTGCGGGTCAGGTCCAGGGCCAGCTCGGTAATGAGCATCCCGACCAGCGGGTAGAGGGTGGGGTCCGATTTAATCTTGCCCAGGTCAAAGCAGATGAGCCGGTATTCCGACAAGTCCTTATCACGCGGCGAGTTGAGAGTCTTGGCGTAGCGGCCCCCAGTGATGAATTCGCCGAGCACCAGGAAGAACTCGGTGATATCCAAGTACTTGCTGTTGACCTTATACTGCCGGCGTATATCCGTTTGCGCTGGGTCTTCCCCAGCTACGTCCGGCTGCTGCATCTGCTGGTCATACCGCTTCATGAAGCGGTAGAAGGACTCCATGCCGGGAAAGTCTTCCATGCCGGCTTGGCCGAGGGTAGGCTGATGGTTCAACTCCTCGTAATACTGCTCTAAAAAGCGCGTTAGAATTGCCCGTTCAGGCTTGTTCAGCCCTCGGTCTTTGCCGCCTTTCCATAAGACGGTCAACAAGCCCAGGTGAAAGTTTTTCTTGTCTTCGTTGCCCGCGTAGCGCCAGTGCCCGGTTTCGGGGTCACGCGGTACCAGGAAAGGATTGAACTCAATCGGGTTTTGGGGGTCGTACTCGAAGTAGCACTTCTCGAAATCGGCCCCGACCGTGGATTGCACGACGTTCCGGTAGGTGCCGCCCAGGTCCATGATGAGCTGGCGGGCGCCGCTCTCGTAGCGTTGGGTGATGAAGTACCCAAAGGTTGAGCACTGAGGTGGTCTAGTTAGGCAGGAGAGAATTGGGTGATATTAGCAAGTCGTTGTTGGTGAAAGAGATAGGGCTTTAAATACCCGATGCTGGAATGGCGTCGGTCGTGGTTGTAGT
>JAABUN010003894.1_pt1 | contig 21698 bp, 22 predicted proteins | sample 5559311 | NCBI WGS metagenome assembly JAABUN01 (sample SAMN10711877, study PRJNA513370) | rock metagenome | isolation source: Antarctica rocks | place: Antarctica: Victoria Land, Siegfried Peak sud
AGGGGACGGGACGCTGGACCGTCGTCTCCGCGCTGGAACTGGGAAGCCCGACGTCGGGCATCGCCGAATCGGTGTTCGCGCGCGCCCTGTCCTCGCAGAAGGACCAGCGCGTGCTGGCGCAGGACATTTTGCAGGGCCACGAGAACACGGTGGAGCTGCCCGACACCTTCGTCGAGGACGTCCGCCTCGCGCTGTACGCGTCCAAGCTCGTCAGCTACGCCCAGGGCATCGACATGATCACGGCAGCGGCCAAGGAGTACGGCTGGGACCTGAAGCTCGACGAGATCGCCTCCCTCTGGCGTGCCGGCTGCATCATCCGGGCCGAGCTGCTCGACGACATCATGAAGGCCTACGCGGGCGACGACCGCCCAGCCAACCTCCTGCTGGCCCCCGCCTTCGCCGAGGCCATCGCGGGCGCGGTTCCGGCCTGGCGTCGTGTGGTGGCGACCGCCGTACAGCTGGGCATCCCCGTGCCCGTCTTCTCGGCATCGCTGGCCTACTACGACGGCCTGCGCCGCAAGCGCCTCCCGGCAGCCCTGACACAGGGTCTCCGCGACCTCTTCGGCGCTCACACGTACAACCGCGTGGACACCGAGGGCACGTTCCACACGCTGTGGGGCGAGGACAAGTCCGAGATCGAAGCCGTCGACACGCACTGACCCACGCTAGAACGAGCAGAGCCCCGGACAGCCGTCCGGGGCTCTGCTCGTTCTTCGGTACCTCAGATGTATTCGGTACTTCAGATGTAGAGGGCAGGGTCCACGTACTCCGCGGGATCGACCGCGGGCTGCGTCTCCATCCGAGAGTCGCGGTGCCGAAACGTAGCCGGGATACCGGTCACGATCGAGTCCTGCGGAGCGTCCTTGACGACGACGGCGTTCGCGCCGACCGCACTGCCCGCGCCGATGGTGATGGGGCCGAGCACCTTGGCGCCCGCGCCGATGGTGACGCGGTCACCGATGGTGGGGTGGCGCTTCACCTTCTCGAGCGATCGCCCTCCCAGCGTCACGCCCTGGTACAGCATGACGTCGTCGCCGATCTCGGCAGTGCTGCCGATGACGATGCCCATGCCGTGGTCGATGAAGAACCGGCGTCCGATGGTCGCCGCCGGGTGGATCTCCACGCCGGTGAACGCCCGCGCGAGTTGGGCCAGCGCCCGGGCCGGAAAGCGCAGCTTCTCGTTGCCCCACATGCGGTGGGTCAGGCGATGGACCCAGATGGCGTGGAGCCCGGAGTACACGACGGTGTTCTCGAACGACCCACGGGCAGCCGGATCGTGGGTGCGCGCGGTTTCGAGGTCCTCGCGCAGTCGTTCTAGAAAACTCACCGGCTACCTTTTCATGGAGTCGTTCGGGAGAAAGCACGTTTCAGGAGGCGATACGGGACGCGATCAGCCGCGGATGTCGTCGAAGAGCACCGTGGAGATGTAGCGCTCACCGAAGTCGCAGACGACGGCCACGATGAGTTTACCGGCGTTCTCCGGGCGCTTCGCGAGTTCCAGTGCAGCCCACACGATGGCTCCGGACGAAATCCCGCCGAGGATGCCCTCCTGCGTCCCGAGTGCACGGGCAACGCGGACGGAGTCCTCCACCGTGGCGTCGAGGACCTCGTCGTAGATCTCGCGGTCGAGATTCTCGGGGATGAAGTTCGCCCCGAGGCCCTGGATCTTGTGCGGTCCGGGAGCCCCGCCGTTCAGGATAGGGGAGTCGGCGGGCTCGACGACGACGATCTGCACGCCGGGCTTGCGCTCCTTGAGCACCTGCCCGACGCCGGTGATGGTGCCGCCGGTGCCGACACCGGCCACGAAGATGTCGACCTCGCCGTCGGTGTCCTCCCAGATCTCCTCGGCCGTGGTGGCACGGTGGATGGCAGGGTTGGCGGCGTTCGCGAACTGCTGCGCCCAGATGGCGTTCTCCGTCGTCGCGACGATCTCCTTGGCGCGCTCGACGGCGCCCCTCATGCCCTCGGAACCGGGGGTCAGGACGATCTCCGCGCCATAGGCGCGCAGCATGACGCGGCGCTCGGTGGACATGGTCTCCGGCATCGTCAGGACGACTTTGTAGCCGCGCGCCGCTCCGACCATGGCCAGGGCGATCCCCGTGTTGCCGGAGGTGCCCTCGACGATCGTGCCGCCGGGCTGCAGTGCGCCGGCCTTCTCGGCTGCGTCGATGATCGCGACGCCGATGCGGTCCTTGACGCTGTTGGCAGGGTTGTAGAACTCGAGCTTGACCACTACCTGGGCCTCGAGCCCTTCCGTCAGCCGGTTGAGGCGGACGAGGGGTGTGCGTCCCACCAGTTGGGTGACGTCGTCGTAGATCTTTGCCATGCGGAGCCTGCCTGTTCGGGGATCGGGAGGGTCAGGGATGGTCGGGAGGTGATGTGCCGGCGTGGTCCGGAGCGCCGAGCGAATCCGCCCGGACCGACGGCGGTCAGCTTAACGGGTCTGCAGTTCGGCGCCTACGCGGCAAGCCACTGGGAGTAATATTTCCGGGCCTTCGCCAGCTTCGGGTTGATGATCACCTGGCAGTAGCCCTGCTCGGGATGCTTCGCATAATAGTTCTGGTGCCAGTCCTCGGCCACGTGGAACTCGGGGAGCCGACTGACCTCGGTGACGATCGGATTTTTCCAGTTGTCCTGGTTGCGGGTGACCGCGTCCTCGTACAGCTTCTTCTGTTCAGCGTCCTGGTAGTACATGACGCTGCGGTACTGGGTGCCGACGTCGTAGCCCTGCCGGTTCAGGGTGGTCGGGTCGTGGGACACGAAGAACATGTCGAGGATGACGTCCTCGGGGATGACGGTCTCGTCGAAGCTCACGGCGACGACCTCGGCGTGGCCCGTCATGCCGGAGCAGACGGAATCGTAGTCAGGGTGTTTCGTGTGGCCACCGGTATAGCCTGAGACGACCTCGGTCACGCCGCGGGTCTTCTGGTAAAGGGCATCGAGGCACCAGAAACAGCCCCCTCCAAGCACAAAAGTCTTCATGCCTGTGTCAATGCGTGGTGGGCGCCGAAGATTCCCGGAACGGATCAGCCCGCAGTGAACCCGCGCCGGGGCGCGATGGACTTGGAGACGCCTTGCGGCGACGGGTATTACTGATGTCATGGAACAGAATGAGCACGACGACGGTGCCAGCCCGTCCGAGGTCGATGCATCGGTCCCGGAGGTCCCGGAGGTCCCGGAGGTCCCGGAGGTCCCGGAGGTTCCGGACGACACGACGGCGGTCTCTCCCGCCGAGCGGGTGCCCACCGTCGGGGACGTGCTCCTGGCCATCGAGGAACTCTGGCCGGAGAGTCTGGCCGAGGGGTGGGACGCCGTCGGGCTCGTGGCCGGCAGGTCGGAGAATCGGGTGGACAGGATCTTCTTCACCGTCGACCCCACCTCGGCGGTCCTCGACGAGGCACTGGGCTGGGGCGCGACGATGATCGTGTCCCACCACCCGCTCCTGCTCAAGCCCGTCTCCTCCGTGGCGGCCTCCGGTTTCAAGGGCGACGTCATCCATCGCCTCATCGAGGCCGGGTGCGCACTCGTCACGGTCCACACCAACGGCGACAGCGCGGTCGGCGGAGTGTCCGACGTGCTCGCCGATGCACTCGGACTGCGGGACGTCGAACCACTCATGCGCACCGCGGACGGCCTGCCGGAGGAGGGCATCGGACGGGTGGGAAACCTCGAGGCACCCGTCGCCCTCGGAGCCTTCGCGGAAGCCGTCTTCTCGATCCTCCCGGCGGTTGCGGGTGGTGTGCGGGTGGCCGGCGACAAGGATGCGCTGGTTCGCCGGGTCGCGGTCTGCGGCGGCGCCGGCGATTCGTTGTTCGACCGTGTCCGCACCAACCAGGCCGACGTCTACGTGACCGCCGACCTTCGGCACCACCCGGCGTCGGAGGTCAGGGAGGCTGCTGCCGGCTCCACGCCCTACCTGATCGACGTCTCGCACTTCGGCAGCGAGTGGCTGTGGCTCACTCCCGCCGCCGATGCCCTGGGCAACGTGCTGTCGGACCAAGGTTTTAGCACCGACATCAGGGTGAGCGGCATCAACACCGATCCCTGGGACTTCGTCCTGACGCCCGGCCATTGACGCCCTGTAGACGTTCCGCGCCGACGGCGTGGCCTAGGCTTGGACGACGCCCACGGCCGCTCGTCGTGCCCCATTCGTCCGATCCTGGAGGTTAATCGTGGCCAAGGCTGCACCCGAGGAACAACTCCGACTGCTCGATCTGCAGGCTCTCGATTCCGCCCTCAACAAGCTCACCCGCCAGGCGACCGCGGCGCGCAGCAACCCCGAGCTCGGGATCGTCGCGGCACGGGTGGCGGAGGTCGACGGCGAACTCGTGCGCGCTACGACCGAACTCGGTGACCTCGAACGCGAGCTGACCCGTGCGGAGGACGAGGTCCAGGCCGTCGTGAACCGTCTGGAACGCGACGAGAAGCGGCTGAACAGTGGGACGGGGACCTCGAAGGACCTCACCGCGCTGCAGCACGAGGTGAGCTCGCTGACGAAAAGGCGCTCAGACCTCGAGGACGTGGAACTGGACGTCATGGAGCGGGTCGACGCCGCACGCACAGCGCAGGCCGAGGTCCAGGAGCGGACCAACGGGGTCCGTGCCGAGCTCCGGAGCCTCGAGCAGGCTCGCGACGCCGAGCTGGCCGACGTCGAGGAGCAGCGCGCGCAGGTGCAGCTGCAGCGCGACGAGCTCGCCGGCACCTTCGACGGAGGGCTCTTGACCTTCTATGAGCGGATCCTCGCAAGGCGTGGCGTCGGGGCGGCGAGGCTGTTCCATGGCAAGTCGGAGGGGTCGGGCATGCAGCTCAGCCCGGGCGACCTCGCCGACATCTCCGGCGCGGCGACCGACGACATCGTCCTGTGCCCGGACTCCGGGTGCATCCTCGTCCGCTCCAGCGACTGGGGGACCCAGCAGCCGTGACGGACCAGCAGTTGTTCGACCCTGATGACACACCTGAGACACGCGAGATTGGCGAGCACGAGCACGCGGGTACGCCCCGGCGGCTGATCGTCGAGGCCGACGGCGGCTCCCGTGGCAATCCCGGTCACGCCGGTTTCGGGGCCCTCGTGCGGGATCCGGAGACCGGGCGGGTCCTCGTGGAGAAGGCCGCCTACATCGGCAAGGCCTCCAACAACGTGGCGGAGTACTCGGGTCTGGTCTCGGGGCTCGAACTCGCCCGGGAGATCAACCCGCAGGCTTTCGTCCACGTGAAGATGGATTCCAAGCTTGTCGTTGAGCAGATGTCCGGTCGGTGGCAGATCAAGCATGCGGACATGCGCGTGCTGGCCACGAAGGCGCGGAGGGTTCTCGACCCGCGTCGGGTCACCTACGAGTGGATCCCGCGCGAGCGCAACAAGGACGCCGACCGGCTGTCCAACGAAGCGATGGACGCCGGCATGGCCGGGGTGGAGTGGAATCCCACAGCACGTGCCGGAAAGGCTCCCGATCCCGAAGCCGTCGTCGAGGAGGCGCCTCGTCGCACGGGAGGGCTCCACCACGTTGAGGTCTGGACGGGGGATCTTCCTGCGGCGGAGGCGAGCCTGGGCTGGCTGCTCGAGCGGCTTGGCTTTCCGAGGAGGGAGTCGTGGCAGGATGGCGCGAGCTTCGGCTCCGAGACGTTCTACATCGTGCTCGAAAGCGGTCCTGACCTGGCTGCGGGAACCCACGAGCGCCGTCGTCCGGGCGTGAATCACCTGGCGTTTCACGCAGGTCTGCGTGCCGACGTCGACCTGCTCGCGCTCCGCGCGGCCAGCCACGGCTGGTCACTCCTGTTCGCGGACAGGCATCCTTACGCCGGTGGCCCCGAGCACTACGCCGCGTACCTCGAGAACGCGGAGGGATTTGAAGTGGAGCTCGTCGCGGACTGAGCGTCAGGCGTGCGTGTCAGTCGAGCACGATGCTGAGCTGTGCCGGTCTCCGGCCGGTCGCTGGCTCGAGGTCCGCGGTCCACCTCTCGCGCACCGCCCGGAGCAGTGCGGTAGGAGTGGCCGGCACCGTGCCGCGTCGCGTGAGCAGATGGCGGGCGAGGTCACCCCGTGTGTGTTTGGCGAAGTGTGAGACAACCGTTCGCTTGCCGTTCCGCACCTGGACCACAGTGACGGCGGCGGTCTGCAGCGGCGGGGAAGGCCACGCCGTGGCGTAGGTGCTCGACCGGCAGTCGACGATGAGTCCTGATCCGGCGTACTGCGCGAGGGGATCCACGAGATGTATCTTCCAGTAGCTCGCGAGCCGTCCCACGCCGGGAAGGTCGACGGACATCGACAGCCTGTACGCAGGAATCCTGTCTCCGAGACCGATGGCCCCCCACAGGCCGGACATCACCACGCATTGCTCGCGGGCCCTGCGCTTCTGTACAGCCGTCATGCCGGCGTAGCCGAGCGAGTGGTACAGGACGCCCGAGTAGACGTCATGCGCCGGGGCGGCGGGAGCGACGTCGAGCACCAGGTTCCGCGCCACGTCCTCCGCGAGAGACGCCCCGACACCGAGGACGGCGAGCGCGTCGGGGGCCCCACTGGCGGTCCTGAGCGCGTCGAGCACCGCCCGGCGGGCCTCATCGAGCTCGGGGAAGTGCAGTTCCTCCAACCGGAGCGGGCTACCCGTGCGGACGGCGGACTTGCCTTCGGACGGAGGAAGCAGGATCAGCACCGATCAACTGTATCCAACTCCGACGGCTCGTCTGTCCGATCCGTCCGCTCGACCGGCTGCGCAGCCGGGCCGTGTCCGATCCGAGGGTGAGTCAGCCTAGAATGGATGGCGGATGGGTCGACCAGGCGGCCGCGTTGGACGGTGCGTGAGTACCTGCTCCACCGAGGAACGTCCGGGCTCCGCAGGGCAGGGTGGTGGGTAACGCCCACTCGGGGTAACCCGCAGGCCAGTGCCACAGAAAAGAAACCGCCCACCTGCAGGCCACGGCGTGCACGTGGGTAAGGGTGAAAAGGCGGTGTAAGAGACCACCAGCATGCCGGGTGACCGGCATGGCTCGGTAAACCCCACCCGGAGCAAGGCCAGACAGTGCGCGTGATCAGGGCTGCCCGCCCGAGTGCACGGGTAGGCCGCTGGAGGGCGTCGGCAACGGCGTTCGTAGATGGATGGCCGCCACTCGCGCGACGGTGACGGCGTGCGATGACAGAACCCGGCGTATCGGTCGGCCCATCCCACCACGGCACCGGCGCGGCGCTCTCGCCGATGATGGCAGGCCTGGCCTTCAGGGACGACGGGTGGTCGATGCTGAGCACGCCGGTCACCTACCGCGACGGTCCGCGGCCTTACCCCTTCTCACGGCTCCGCGCCAGCATGAGTGTCAAAGGGCGCCTCGTGCGTCAGACGTTGTCGAACCCCCCTGCCCGGCCTACTCTGTGAACACCGCCGCGGGTCTCCAATGCAAGCGCGACGGTATGAACGGGTCGGCCTACTGTTGGGGCTTCGAGGCTGACCCGTTCACCTCAGGATCGGGCGGCGCAGACCTGTCCTCTCACGGCGTATGAGTGCCGGCAGGAGACGGTCCCCCGTACCCGGTCTCGAGAGGTAGGGGGACCGCCCGGCGTCTATAGCCGCCTCAGGAGCGCTTCGACCGCGATACCACTGGGGGAACGATCGCGCCCTGCTAAGCCAAGGGAGAAATCGGGAACTTTCCCCTTCCAGATCATTACCGGAACGAACCATTATCGGCGGCGCCATCCGACCCGTCAAGAGTGCACTAAGTGATGCCGGGAAACGGCCGAAACCGACCGAGGACCCTCTTTGCGCTCGGTTAGGGTGTTCGGATGAGCGTTGCGGGCACCGGGACACGTCACCTGCTGGTGCGAAATCACAACTTCCGTGCCCTCATGGTGTCGAGCACGTCCGGCGTCCTCGGAAATGCGGTTGCCGCCGTGGCGCTGCCGATCATCGCGGCCGTTGAACTGCAGGCCAGCAACTTCGAGGTCGCCGCTCTCGCAGGCATGACGTTCCTGCCCTGGCTCCTGCTCGGGCTCCTCATCGGCGTGTGGGTCGATCGGCTGCCGCGCAAGCCGGTCATGATGGCCTCGCTCGTGGTGCGCGTGATCGTCCTCGGCCTCCTGCCGGTCGGATACTGGCTCGGCTTCCTCAGCACTCCCTTGCTCTTCGTGGCCGCCTTCGTCGCCGGCGTCACCTCTGTCTTCTTCCAGCTGGCGGACGCGGCGCTGGTGCAGCAGGCCGTGACCTCCGACGAGCTGATGGAGGGCAATGGCATCATCACTGGATCTGGAGCGGCGGCAGATGCCGCCGGTCGCGCTGCGGCCGGCTGGCTGACAAGCCTCGCGGGTGCTTCCAATACGTTGCTCGTCCAACTGGGCACCTCGATCGTGTCCCTCGCAGCCATTCAGCGGCTCGACGTCAAGGAAGTGATCCTGCCGCGGGGCAACAGGCCGATCCTGCGGGAGATGGCGGACGGGCTTCGCTACACCTTCAGCACGGCCCCGCTACGCGCACTGCTCTTCAACGCGGCCCTCTGGAACCTCGGCGGGAACATCGCGGCCTCCCTCATCGTCCTGCTGGTCCTTCGGACGCTGGGGGAGTCGGAGGTGTGGCTCGGTCTCCTCCTGGCGGCGGCGTCGGTGGGCGGAGCGGTCGGCGGCATCACGGCCAATTCGATGGGCGAGCGCTTCGGGTCCGGGCCCCTGTGGCGCTGGTCCATGGTGCCGGGTGCGGCCGGTTACGGTTCATTGCTGATGCTGTCGCCCGGTTGGGGCATGCTCTGGGGTGTCCTCGGCATGTTCGTGATGGGTGCAAGCGTCTCCTGGAACATCGTGGTCGGCTCGAGCTTCCGGCAGCGGGTCTGTCCGCCGGGGATGATGGGACGGCTGGGGGCTGCATCCCGTATGGTGAGCTGGGGCATGCTCGCCCTCGCCAGCCTCCTCGCAGGCGTCCTCGCGGAGACGGTCGGCATCCGCGAAGCCATCCTCATCGGCGTCGTCATCGCGTGCCTCGCTCCGCTCGTCGCCCTCCTGGGCCCCTTGCGGGGCATCCGGCGCCTGGAGGACCTCGCCGAGGCTCCCGCTCCCGCGTCGCCGCTCACGACGTCGAAGGACGCCTAGCAGGATGGGGCGAGCGCCTAGTGCCCGAACGGATCCGGGTCGACTCCGGGCATCCAGGTCAGTCCGGCCACGCCCCAGCCGTGGTTCTTCACAGACTTCTTCGCCTTCCGTGAATACCGGTTGTTCAGCCGATCGACGTATAGCTTGCCATCGAGGTGGTCGTACTCGTGCTGCATGCAGCGCGCGAACCAACCCGTGGCCTCGAACTCGATCGGCTCGCCGTCGCCGTCGAACCCGTACACACGTGCCCATTCCGCACGCTTGAGGGGAAATGCTTCACCCGGGACGGACAGGCACCCCTCGGCCTCGTCGTCGGGGTCCGGGTCGGTTCCCGGGACCTTCGAGGTCACAAGCGTGGGATTGACGAGGACGCCACGCGGGGCGACGTCGTCGTCGTTCCCCATCGCGTAGACGAAGACCCGCAGGCCGGCGCCGATCTGCGGTGCGGCCAGGCCCACCCCGTTGGCGACGTCCATCGTCTCGAACATGTCCGCGACCAGGGTGCGCAGCTCGTCGTCGAACGCGTCGACATGCCGGGCGCGCCGGTGAAGGACAGGTTCCCCCGCAATGGCGATGGGGTGGACAGTCATCAGACCTACCTGTTCCGGCCGGGGCGATCTGCGATCGACCGGCCGATGGACTCGCGCATGATTTCGCTGGTGCCGCCGAAGATGGTCAGCAGCCGCGCGGCGAGGAAGGCCTGCGAGACCGGGTACTCGAGGATGTAGCCATACCCGCCGTGCAATTGCAGGCACCGGTCGGTGATGGACTTGGCCCGCTCGCTCGCCCACAGCTTCGCCTGCGCAGCGGCGGTGGGGGTGAGCGAGCCGGCGTTGAACGCGAGCGTGGCCTGGTCGACGAAGGTCTCCGTGACCTCGACCTCGGTCAGGACGTCCGCGAGAACGTGTCGGGTGTTCTGGAAGTCGAGGACCCGCTCACCGAACGCGCTGCGGTCGGTCACGTACCGCAGCGTCTGCTCATAGGTCGCGCGTGCGAGGGCGGCCGAGGCGACGGCGATGCCGAGGCGCCCTTGAGGGATCTGCTCGAGGCTGTACCGCAGCCCCTGTCCTACGTCGCCGACGAGGTCGGCGCCGGGAACGCGGACGTTATCGAAGAAGAGCTCCGCCGTGTCGGATGCGCGCAGCCCCATCTTGTCCAATTGGCGTCCGGGCGTGTAGCCCTCGCCCCTGCGAACCATGAACAGGGAGAAGGAGTCGCTGGAGCCACGTCCGGAGCTGCCGTCAGTGCGTGCGAGCACGAGGGACGCGTCGCCGCTGATGCCGTTGCCGATGAAGACCTTCTGGCCTGTGATCAGCCAGTCGTCGCCGTCGCGCACGGCCCTGGTGCGGATGCCCCTGAGGTCGCTGCCGGCTCCGGGCTCCGTCCAGGCGCAGGACGTCACGATCTCGCCCGAAACCATCCCGGGGAGCCACCGCTCCTTGAGGTCATTGCTTCCATGGGCGAGCAGGTGGGGGAGGACGAGGTCGTCGTGCAGGTGGAAGGCGAGTCCGACGGCGAGGTGGTTGCTGCGGGCGAACTCCTCGTCGAGCACTGTGCGGAAACGGTAGTCGGGCATGCCGGCACCGCCGAACTCCTCCGGAACGGCGAGTCCGAGGAGCCCCTGCTCGCCGGCCGCGGTCCAGACGGACCGGTCCATCATGTGCTGCTCGTCCCACCCGGCGTAGTGCGGAGCAATGGCCCTCTCATTGAATTCGCGGGCGACGTCGCGGAAAAGCTCGTGATCCTCGTCGAACACTGTGCGTTCCATGATGGTTCCTCTGTCTGCTCTCGGCCGGAGGAAAGCGCAGACCGTGACGGGCTGCCATCCGGGGCCTGGGCGTGCTGATGCCAGAAATACGGATGCCGCCCCGAAGGATCTGCGGGACGGCATACATGGCCAGGGTGGTTCCTGACGACTGAGGGTGAGTAACGGGGCTTGAACCCGCGACCTCCTGGACCACAACCAGGCGCTCTGCCAACTGAGCTATACCCACCACGCGTCTTCGCGGACAGCCCCGGGGGAGAATTCTCCGGCCAGCCTGCCTGCGAAAGGCAGCGGATACAAGTTTACATACTTTTCAAGGTACTCCTGACCGCTACGGCAAGTGTGTCGTGGAGGTCAGGGAGCGATGGTGCGCGCAATAGACTTGCTGGTCGCCGAGTCCGGGCCGGGAGAGGGTACGAAGACCGTGGACCGGTAGTAACGCAACTCCCTGATCGAGTCCTCGATATCGCCCAGAGCCCTGTGCCCGCCGGTCTTCGCTGGCGACTGGAAGTAGGCACGCGTGTACCAGCGGCGTGCAAGTTCCTTGATGGTGGAGACGTCGATGATGCGATAGTGCAGGTAGTCGACGACGAGGGGCATGTCGCGGACGAGGAAGGTGCGGTCGGTACCGACCGAGTTGCCCGCCAGCTGCGCCTTCCGCGGCTCCGGCACCCAGGTCCGGATGTAGTCGAGGACCTGCTGCTGGGCATCCTCCATGCTGATGCCCTTGTCGAGTTCCTCGAGCAGACCCGACGTGGTGTGCATCTCCCGCACGAAGTCGCCCATCTGCGCGAGCGACTCGGGGGTCGGGTTGATCACGACGTCCACGCCGTCGCCCAGTAGGTTCAGTTCGGCGTCGGTCACGAGGACGGCCACTTCGATCAGAGCATCGTTGACCAGGTCCAATCCCGTCATCTCGCAATCGATCCAAACGATGTGTTCATTCGATATCGGCATTCGACCAATGTACCGTTCGGCACCGACGCCCTCGCGCCCTCGAGGACGCCGGGGTCCCTGGGAAGTTGCAACACGCTGGACTGCAGAACCTGTCTACGCCCGGCACAGACTCATCGAACTCCAATCATTCCCCTCGTAACCGCTCCACCCGTTGAACCGTAGCGAGATCGACGAACGGGACGGTATGGCCCGCTAACCGACGCTGCAAGATCACCGTCATTCGTGGCTGAAAGTGTGAAGCGACTTGATTCATGCGTGCTCGTCTTTGGTTCCGGTGAAGTAGTCGAAAGTGGGGTCGCTCAGATCCCGTTGCCCCCATTCGTGTACGGGGAGCCTCTCGGAGGCTTGTATGCCCAGTGTCACCGGCCGGTGAGAAGTAGGGCGGCTGTGTTTGCGGTGACAATCAGGGCTATCCCTGCCCATTCGATCGTTCCGAGCACTTCATGGAGTAAGACCGCTCCGATCAGTGCAGCCAGGACCGGGTTGAGGCTCATCAGGATCCCGAACAGGTTCGCGGGGATCCGACGCAGGGCGATCAGGTCCGCGACGAACGGGATCGTGGAGGCGAGGATGCCGGCGCCGACTGCGTACAGAACGGTGAAGGCATCCGGCCAGTCGTTGATAAAAATCCAGACCGCGATTGGCAGGAACAAGGCGGCAGAGACGCCCGTTGCGGTGGCAGTACCTTGGACGCCCGGGATGCGGGAACCAATGGTTTTGTTGAGCAGGATGTAGGCAGCCCAGCTGCAGGCAGCGATGAGCCCGAGCCCTATGCCGATGTAGTCGGTGGAGGCTTCTGGCCTGGTGATCGCGACGACACCGGCTCCAGCGATGACGGCACAGACGGCGCTGCCTCTGGTGCGGGAGCTGAAAAGGGCAACAGCCAGGGGCCCAAGGAACTCCAGTGTCACTGCTAAGCCGAGCCCGATGCGTTCGATCGCCGAGTACAGGCTGAGGTTCATGGTGCCGAAAACCAGTGCGAGCAGCAGTACCGGCCACCACTGGGAACGGGTCAGGGTCCAAACCTTCGGCCGGACGATGGGTAGCAGGACTGCTGCGGCGATGAGTTGGCGGACAGCGACGACACCGATGGGCCCTATCACCGGGAACGCGAGGGATCCGCTGGCCGCACCGAGCTGGTTCGAAAGGGCGCTGACCACAGCGGTAGCGATACCTGTTGCACGGCCGCTGTCCGTCTTCACTGCTTTCGTCGTTGCTTTGACCATGGTTGGAGTCTGCTCCGCGGTCCAGGCCTGCTCACAATGCATAAAATCATGCACTGATGCGCCTCATGCGTGAATAGACTGCAGGGATGGATGTGGAGTTACGTCACCTGAGATCCCTCGTCGGCGTCATCGATGCCGGCAGCTTCACCGATGCTGGGATCGAGCTGGGCATTTCACAGACAGCGGTGTCGCGGAACGTGGCCGCACTGGAACTCGCCCTGGGTGCCCGTCTCTTGCACCGGACAACCCGGAGTGTGGAACTCACCGCTGCCGGAGAACACGTGATCCGGCACGCCCGCCGTGCCCTGTCCGTCGTAGCTGACCTTCGCCAGGAGGCACTGGCCGGTGGTGGGACGGTCCGGATCGGGTACGCCTGGTCTGCCCTGGGCAGACACACTCCCGAATTCCAGCGCGGATGGGCTGTGGCATTCCCACACAGTGAACTGCGTTTGATCAGGACGAACACACCCACCGCAGGACTGATCGAAGGAACCAGCGATCTGGCGATCCTGCGCCGCGTTCCAGACACTGCCGCCTTCGACCTCGTACTCATCGGTGTCGAGAAACGTTATTGCGCGATGGCCGTCGGGGACTCTTTGGCTGGCAGGCGTAGCGTCACCCTCGCCCAGGTCGCGACTTGCCCATTGGCGATCGATCACCGCACCGGAAGCACCAGGCTGGATCTGTGGCCCGACGGCCAGCAACCACAGGAAACTATTCCCACCGAGGACGTCGATGACTGGCTCACCGTGATCGGAAGTGGCAAAGCACGAGGAATCACCGCTGAGTCAACGGCACACCAATACCGTCGACAGGGCCTTATCTACCGGCCCGTCCGCGACGTGTCACCGGTCCCTGTATACGCAGCCTGGACCAGAACCGACCCGCCCGCGGCGCGTCAGGAAATCATCACGCTCCTGGCGGGTCTCTACCTCTGATACAACGAAACAACTCACGAGCGAGATGCCCATAGTGTGTGGTTCGGATTGGAGTCACCCAACCATGGAGCGGTTGAACTAGTCGCTTTCCTAGTCGGCGTTACAGATGGACATAAGTTTCCCCATAACGCGTCCGGTGAAGGTTCCTTCAATGCAGGCGGTCACAGGTCCAAGACACGGCGGAGACCACGGTCGACCTCGTACAGCAAACTGTCGGGCACGTGGCCGACCTGATCGTTCAGGTCTGACTTGTTGAGCGTGATAACAGCGGTCACGTTCACGACAGAATCCCGAGGCAGACCGGTGGCGGCAGCAGGCAAGAACACGTTTCCTGGCATCGCTGCCAAGGCGGTGTTGGAGGTGATGACGACAACCAACACAGTTGCCAGGCGACTCTCGTTGAAGCTGTCTGCCTGAACCACCAGAACTGGTCGACGCTTCGCCGGCCGGCTGCCGACCGCCTGGCCCAGATCGGCCCAGTAGACGTTACCCCGTTGGATCACCACTCGTCGTCAGATTCGTGCAGGAATCGATGTGCTGCCTCAACGGCTGCTGTATTGGAATCATCCAATTCGCCGCCTTCCTCCAACGCCGCGTCAATCTGCCGCGTCACCGAGTGTGCGTCCAGTTCGTCAAGGTAGTTGTTGGCAGCACGCGTGAAGAATTCCGAGCGGCTCAGGCCCAGCGCTTTCGCACGACGTGACGCGCGGTCAAAGGTCTCATCAGGGACGGAGATAGCGGTCTTCATGACCCGAGTATAACCCGGTATGACCAGCCGTCCGAGTAGTGGGTCGGCTTGCGGGCGGTCTTGGCCGCAGGGGTGAGATCCGGCAGGTTCGGTGCATGGTGACTAACGTCGCGGTGCTTTCTGATATCCACGGGGTGCTTCCTGCCCTGGGTCGCGTTCTCGTCGAGCCAGAAGTGAAAGCCGATAATCTGGTAGTTGTGACAGACGATCACGCCTGGGTGGCCGCAACGCAGCAAAGTACTGGGCCGGCTCACGGAACTTGGGGGCGCCCGCGGTTCTCGTCCGCGGCAACGCTGACTGGGAACTGATGCAGATGGCCTAAGGCATAAGCGTCCCCTATCACCCCGGACCTCGCCTTACCTGCCCCGCACGGATCCCGATGCTAATATTCGAACAGTTCGCTCAGGGTTGCGGGAGATCTGGGTAACTCGGTTCTGTCCGGCAAGGGCGCCGCGCTGCGGGTACACCGCCGCGAGACCCCCACCGGCCGGCGGCCTGAGGACATGGGCGTTCGACGCCGACTCACGCTTGCCGACGATTGGATTTCCCAAATGCCCGCCCAGGTCCCGCTCTCCGAGGTCGAGACGCAGCCGGGTCCGAATCGTCCCAATATCGCCATCGTGCAGGGCTTCATCGGGGCCCTGCTGATGTGGGCGGGATCGCTCGGCGTCGGCTGGCTCTCACTGGCATCCGCGGAGCTCAGGCGCAACCCGATCATCATCTGGCTCCGCTTCGAGCCTACCGGTGCGGTGCTGTCGGTACTCCTCCTGGCCCTCGGCAGCATGCTTCTGATCCGCGCGTGGCTACGGTTGGGCCAGCGACTGAACGGGTGGTCGGACGAGTCCCGGCCCCACGTCATCAAGGCGATCATCGCCTGGACGATCCCGCTCGCGACGGCCCTGCCCCTGTTCAGTCGCGATGTGTTCGCCTACATTGCACAGGGCCAGGTCATGGTGGCCGAGCTCAACCCGTACGTCGACGGTTACTCACAGATCTCGAACTACCTGCAGATCGGCGCCGACGATCTGTGGGCCCAGAGCCCCACACCCTATGGGCCTGTGTTCCTGTGGATCGAGGAAGGCATCGTCAGGCTCACGGGCGGTCACCCCGACACCTCGATCATCCTGTTCAGGATCGTCGCGCTCATCGGTGTCGCTCTGTGCGTCTACGTCATTCCCAAGCTCGCGGCCCTGCATTCCATCAACGCGAACCGTGCCCTGTGGCTGACGGTCGCGAACCCGCTGTTCCTCATCAACTTCGTGGCAGCGATCCACAACGATTCCCTCATGATCGGACTGGCTCTGGCAGGGCTGTATCTTGCGGCGATCAAACGTCCTGTGCTCGGCATCCTCCTGATCACTCTCTCCGTCGGTATCAAGCCGATCACCCTGATCTTCCTGCCGTTCGTCGGCCTGATGTGGGCCGGCAGGGGGGCGTCCTGGTCACGGCGCTTCCTCTACTGGTTCATCACCGCGGGCATGTCGCTCGGCGTCCTGTGGATCATGGGCTACCTGAACACCTTCGGCTTCGGCTGGGTGGGCGCTCTCAGGACGCCGGGCAGCGTCTGGATCTGGTACGCCCCTGTGGGCTTCATCGGCCTCGTCATCGCGTCGCTCGGTGACGCCCTCGGTCTTCGCGGCTGGGACATCGCCAACGTCTTCTATACGCTCGCCCGGCTGGCCTCGCTGGTGATCATCGCCCTGCAGATCTTCCGCGGTGACCACAGCCGCCTCGTCCGCAGGCTCGCGATCGCATTTGCGGCCATCGTCCTGCTCTCGCCCATGATCCAGTCCTGGTACGTCGTCTGGCTCATTCCGTTGTTCGCCGTCACCGGTATCCGCGATGACTGGCAGGTGAAGTTCCTGTATTTCACGGTCGCGTTCTTCATGGTCTATGCCATCACCGACCAGCTCGACATCTTCCCCTACTTCGACTTCAGCCTCACGATGGCGCGTCAGGTGGCGGCCGTCGTCGCCCTCGGATTCGCGCTCTACCTGGTGTTCGTCGATCGCAGCACGAAGATCCTGTTCCTGAGTCGCTACCGCAGCCTCGCGCCCGGTCAGTTGCACTAGCCCGCCCTGCCCACCCTCGGTCGGAGCGCCCGCCGAGCCAGATCGGCCATGCGGGGCGGACTACGAGCAGCAATTCTTAACAGGTGATTGACACGGGAACGACGACGTACAGCGCCGAGTAGGAGGTCACCGGCTGGGAGGCCCAGCATTACACGGAGCCAGGGAACACCGTGAACTCTCCCGAGTGAGAGCCGTGAAGGTCTTCGAGGGGGAGGTCAGCGGACCGAGTACGGCGGAATTACTCATGGGAGGCAACGACGTCGGGGCAGGGTACTGGCGTTCGAATAGTTCGTGGGGACGGTCGGCGACCGCACCGGGCGATGACGGTGCAGCACCGGGGAGTGGCGGAGGGTGCCGATGCCGCGAGTTCGGGACACGTCATCCCGGGTTCCGGCACCGAGGGACTCCGGGTCATCTCGGGTGAGGTGATCTACTCGCAGGATCCGGACGGGCAGCACCGCCTCGGGCTGAGGGTGACCCTCGCGAACGACGACGAATGAGTTGTCGCCCTCCACGCCCTCCCGCCGCGAAGACCCGCCCATAGTAAACTGGCGGGACTGCCTCCGTAGCTCAGGGGATAGAGCAGGGGCCTTCTAATCCTCTGGTCGCAGGTTCGAATCCTGCCGGGGGCACAGCACCAGGGGTCGGACGTCGAGGCGTCCGACCCCTGGTCATGCTGAGGTAGAACCTTGCGGTCGCCCGCCTCAGTCGAACCGTTCTTCATTGATCCGTTCGGACTCGCCGATGAGACTCCCGTCCAGTTTGCCGACTGGCTCGACGGCGGAGAGCAGCGGTTCACGGACAGGCGCGGCAGATCCTCTACGGACCGAGCCGGCGGTTATCCACATAGGACGATCCGTCCCTCCGGGGTGGGACGGGCCGACCGAGACTGGATCAGGCCGGCACCCATCGCCGCCACCGAGGACTACGGAAGGAAGATCATGACAGACATCATCACCGTGCGGGGCTACGTCGCTACGGAGGTCCGTTTGACGCTGGCGCAGAGCGGACTGCCCATCTCGGGGTTTCGCATGTGCTCCACCGAACGCCGTTTCGACAAGGAGACGAACGGGTGGGTCGACGGCCACACCAACTGGTACTCCGTATCGATGTTCCGGCAGCTCGCCACCAACGCTGGCGCCAGCCTCAAGAAGGGGGATCGCGTCATCGTCACCGGGAGGCTGAAGGTGCGCCCGTGGATCAATGCGGATGGGCGTACCGGCACCTCTGTGGAGATTGATGCCGATGGGGTGGGGCACGACCTCATGTGGGGCACGGCGAACTTCCGGCGCACCACGGCCGATCGGATCGAGGCGAGCTCAAGCACCGGACCCGAGGAAGCGCCCGGTGGTGCCCTTGCGGACGACGGCCTCCCCGATGGCGTCGACGGTACGACGGGAGAGGTGTACGGTACGCCGTCCGACTTCGGCCCGGACGGGGACGGCACCCCGGCTGAGGCGACTCCTGCCGATGGGGAGGAGGAAAGCAACCGCGAGGGCGCCCTGCAAGCAGAAGCCGTCCCCTTCTGAGCAACGCCAGGTCACCCCACCGGCCGGCCATGGTACTGACCCCGCCGGTCCTGACGGGGCGGCCTGCCGGTGCATGGCAGGATGAACAGGTGACTAATGCTGCCTCCGCCGGGTCACCCCGTCGGACTGCCGGACGGTGCCCGGCCGTGACATCGCTGGCCGCCGGTGCTCTGTTAGCGCTCACCGGCTGCACGGCATCTCCTACCCTGACGCCGGAGGAGACGAGTACCGTCACCGGCCCCCAGGTCGAGGCGACCGGCGGGGCCGAGGCACCTGAGCAGTCGGAGCAGTCGGATCAGTCGGATCAGCCGGAGCAGTCGGATCAGTCGGATCAGCCGGAGGCCGCAGCGCCCGTGCCGACCGCGTCGGAGCCACCTCCAGAAGGCATCGACGACGAGAAGATCGCCCGGGCCGTCGAATCGGCCCTGGAAGCACTGGCGGGAAGCCGGGATGCCGTCACGAGCGATCAGGTCAGGGCCGCCATCGGAGCGGGTTTCACCGATGCGGACGCGGTTGCGGAGTCGATCGAGGTGTCCATCGACCGCACTCCTACAGGGCTGGACGTCGACGCCATCCAGGGTGCGGGCCTGGTCGACGGGACCTGCATCTTCGGGGAGGTCCGTGAGGGTACGGTCTCCGTGGCGGTGCTGCCGGCCCTCGCTACCGGCCTGTGCTTCGTCGGGGACCAGCGCTAGGACCTGGTTACGCCTGCTATGAGGGGTAAGGGGCGAGGGGTATCAGAGCTCGGCCCCGGTTGTGGGAGCCGCTCAAATGGGAGAACGCGGTAGCCAACGACTAGCCTTGGAGGCATGGCGGAATTTATCTACACAATGACCAAGGCTCGTAAGGCCGTCGGCGACAAAGTCATCCTCGACGACGTCAGCATGTCGTTCTTCCCGGGCGCGAAGATCGGCGTCGTCGGACCGAATGGTGCCGGCAAGTCCACCATCCTGAAGATCATGGCTGGGCTGGACACGCCGTCGAACGGAGAGGCGCGCCTCAGTCCCGGCTACACGGTGGGCATCCTCCTGCAGGAACCGCCCCTCAATGACGAGAAGACGGTACTCGGCAACGTTCAGGAGGGCGTGGGCGAGATCTACGGGAAGATCCAGCGATTCAATGAGATCTCCGAGGAGATGGCGAACCCGGACGCGGACTACGACACGCTTCTCGATGAGATGGGCAAATTGCAGGAAGCCATCGACGCGGCTGACGCCTGGGACCTTGACTCCCAGCTCGAGCAGGCCATGGACGCCCTTCGCTGCCCGCCGCCGGACGCCGACGTCCGCATCCTGTCCGGTGGGGAGCGCCGTCGCGTCGCCCTCTGCAAGCTGCTGCTGCAGAAGCCCGACCTGCTCCTCCTCGATGAGCCCACCAACCACCTGGACGCCGAGAGCGTGCTCTGGCTCGAGCAGCACCTCAAGTCCTACGCTGGCGCTGTCCTGGCCGTCACCCACGACCGTTACTTCCTCGACCACGTCGCCGAGTGGATCGCCGAGGTGGACCGCGGTCACCTGTACCCCTACGAGGGCAATTACTCCACCTACCTGGAGAAGAAACGCGCCCGCCTCGAGGTGCAGGGCAAGAAGGACCAGAAGCTCTCCAGGCGCCTGACCGAGGAGCTCGAGTGGGTCCGCTCCAACGCCAAGGGACGCCAGACGAAGTCCAAGGCACGCCTCAACCGCTACGAGGAGATGGCAGCGGAGGCCGAGCGCACACGGAAGCTCGACTTCGAGGAAATCCAGATTCCGCCGGGCCCGAGGCTCGGTAGCCAGGTTATCGAGGCGCACAACCTGCGCAAGGGCTACGACGAGCGCATCCTCATCGACGGACTGTCCTTCTCGCTGCCGCGCAACGGCATCGTCGGTGTCATTGGCCCCAACGGTGTCGGCAAGACCACCCTGTTCAAGACCATCGTGGGTCTCGAGACACTCGACGGCGGAGACCTGCGGATCGGCGACTCGGTGAAGATCTCCTACGTCGACCAGTCGCGCGGCGGCATCGATCCGAACAAGAGCCTCTGGGAGGTCGTGTCCGACGGGCTCGACTTCATCCAGGTCGGCCAGGTCGAGATGCCCTCCCGTGCCTACGTCTCGGCGTTCGGCTTCAAAGGACCGGACCAGCAGAAGAAGGCGGGTGTTCTCTCCGGCGGTGAGCGTAACCGCCTTAACCTCGCCATGACCCTCAAGCAGGGCGGAAATCTGCTGCTCCTCGATGAGCCCACCAATGATCTCGACGTCGAGACGCTCTCAAGCCTCGAGAACGCCCTGCTGGAGTTCCCCGGCTGCGCCGTCGTCGTATCGCACGATCGCTGGTTCCTCGACCGGGTGGCGACGCACATCCTTTCCTATGAGGGCACAGAGGATGACCCGGACAAGTGGTACTGGTTCGAGGGCAACTTCGACGCGTACGAGCAGAACAAGGTGGAGCGGCTCGGTCCCGATGCCGCTAAGCCGCACCGCGTCACCCATCGCCGCCTGACGCGCGGCTGACCTCGCCCGACTCGAGGGGACACAGGGGAAGGGATACGGCAACTGCCGTATCCCTTGGTCTATCTGACCGGTTCAGTCGGCGTCGACTCAAGAGCCGGGCTTCACTCCGGTGGAATCCGGATCATGCCCTCCTGGGCGACGCTCGCCACGAGCTCCCCGTTACGGTTGTAGATGCGCCCGGTTGCCAGCCCGCGTGCGCCGGACGCGCTGGGGGAGCTCTGGACATAGAGCAGCCAATCGTCCACGCGGACCGGACGGTGCCACCACATCGCGTGGTCGAGGCTGGCGACGCTCATGCCGGGCTGGATCCAGCTCAAACCATGCGGACGCAGGATCGATTCCAGCAGCGTGTAGTCGCTCGCGTACGCGAGGGCCGCCCGGTGCAGATCCGGATCGTCGGGCATCGGCCCGAGGCTCCGCATCCACACAGCGTTCCGCGGCTCGCGGGAACCCTCGTTCGACAGGTACAGGGGCGCATCGATGTGCCGAATATCGAACGGCCGCTCGTGAGCCCACGCCTGGGCGACCGGGTGGTCGAAGCCGCCGAGGAGCTCGGCCGCTGAGGGTAGGCTCTCCGGATCGGGCACGTCGGACGGCATGGGGTCCTGGTGGGTGATGCCGTCGTCGGGCTCCTGGAAAGACGCGATCATCGAAAGGATGGGCACGCCGTTCTGGTAGGCATGCGTGCGCCTGGCGGAGAAGGACCGCCCGTCACGCAGGCGCTGGACCCCGAAGGTAATGGGCTGATCGGCGTCTCCGGCGCGCAGGAAGTAGCCATGCATGGAATGGACTTGGCGGGACGGTCCGACGGTGCGCATCGCCGCGATGAGCGACTGCGCGAGCACCTGCCCGCCGAAGACGCGCCGGCTCGGCTGGCGGGCGGAGGTCCCGACGAAGATCTCCTCGTCGGTCA
>JAABUN010003895.1_pt1 | contig 21695 bp, 19 predicted proteins | sample 5559311 | NCBI WGS metagenome assembly JAABUN01 (sample SAMN10711877, study PRJNA513370) | rock metagenome | isolation source: Antarctica rocks | place: Antarctica: Victoria Land, Siegfried Peak sud
GATCGTGTCGGGGACGACCACCGTCCTCACGCTGGTGTTCGGCATCGTCGCGGCCTACGCGTTGGCCCGCTTGCAGTTCAAGGGCAAGGGTGCGGTGCTGTGGGTGATCATGGCCTGCTCCATGTTCCCGCTGATCATCCTGATCCCGCCGCTGCTGAAGATGTTCTCCTCGACGGAGCCGTTCACCTGGTTCCCGTACTGGGTCAACACCTATCAGGCGGTCATCATCCCGGGTCTGAGCTTCGGCCTGCCGCTGGCCGTGTGGAACCTCACGGCGTTCTTCAAGCAGCTGCCGGTCGAGCTCGAGCAGGCGGCCATGGTCGACGGTTGCACCCCCGGCGTCGCCTTCCGCAAGGTCATCCTGCCGCTGGCCGCGCCCGGTGTCTTCACCACGGCGATCATCGTGTTCATCGGGGCCTGGAACGAGTTCCTGGTCGCGCTGACCTTCCTGCCCGACCCGGCCAAGCAGACCGCCACCGTGGCGATCAGCAAGTTCACCGGCGCAACCGGCTTCGACACCCCGTACGGCACCATCATGGCCGCCGGTGTGATCGTGACGGTGCCGCTGCTCATCGCGGTCCTGGTCTTCCAGCGCCGCATCGTCGCCGGTCTGACCGCAGGCGGCGTCAAGTAGCACCGGTCACCACCTGACCACCGAGCTGGCGCAGCCGCGGACCCCCGCGTCTGCGCCAGTTCTGCGTCCCGACCCCGCCCGGGCTCAGCGCACCGACTTCAGCTCATAGAGCGCCCTGGACCACGCGTACCCGGCGCCAGCGATCACGACGCACCACCCGACCGCGAGCATTGGGTGGGGCCCGAGCGGGGTGCCGAGCAGCAGCCCACGGAGGGTCTCGATGAACGGCGTGCAGGGTTGGTACTGTGCGAACCACTGCAACCACCCTGGCATCGAGCCGGTCGGCACGAAGCCGCTGCCGAGAAACGGCAGAAAGCTCAGCAGGAGGGGCAGGTTGCTCGCCGTCTCGACCGACTTGGCCTGCATGCCCATGGCGACCCCGAGCCAGCTGATCGCGAAGGCGAAAAGCGCGATCAGGCCGGCGGCGGCCGCCCACTGAGATGGTCCGGCGGTCGGGCGGAACCCGACCAACAGGCCCGCCCCGAGCACCAGGGCGACGGCTATGACGCCTTGGAGCGTGTTGCCCAGGACGTGCCCGGCAAGCACGGCTGCCCGTGAGATCGCCATCGTGCGGAACCGCGCGGTGATGCCTTCGGTCATGTCCATCGCGACCGTGGTGGCGGTGCCGCCGGCGGTGCCCACGATCGTCATCGCCAGGATGCCCGGCATGACGTACGCGACATAGGCTGCCCGCCCGGCGGCCGGGTCGACCCCGGGCAGGCCGGCCCCCAGCGTGCCGCCGAAGACGAACACGAGCAGCAGCAGGAGCACGACCGGCCCCGCGATGGTGAAGACCGACAGACCCGGGTAGCGCACCATGTGCAACAGGTTGCGGCGCAGCATCGTGAGGGCATCAGCGACGACCTGCGACGACCGGCGGGTGCCCCGGGCTGACGGCTGGGTGGTGACGGTGGTCATGACGTCCTTCCTGACGGATCGATTTGGCCGGTGAGCGCGAAGAACACGTCATCGAGGTCCGGGGTGTGGATGCTGAGGTCGTCGACCTCGAGGTCGGCCTCATCGAGGCGGTCCAGCACGCTGCGCAGCACGCCGACCCCGCCGTCGCTCGGCACGATGAGCGCGAGCCCGGCCTCGTCACGGGCGGCGTCCTCGAGCAGGCGGGCGGCGGCGTCGAGCGCCGCGGCATCAGCGAACCGGAGCCGGAGGTGCCCGCCGGGGACGAGGCGCTTCAGCTCGTCCGGGGTGCCGTCGGCGACGATGCGGCCGCCGTCGAGCACCGCGACGCGGTCCGCGAGCCGATCGGCCTCCTCCAGGTGCTGGGTGGTCAGAAGGACGGTCGTCCCCGCCGCGACGAGACCGCGCACGATGTTCCACATGGTGTGCCGGCTGCGCGGATCCAGACCGGTGGTGGGCTCGTCGAGGAAGATCACCTGCGGCGTCGCGACGAGAGTCATCGCGAGGTCCAGCCGGCGCCGCATCCCGCCGGAGTACGTGGCGAGGGGTTTGCGAGCCGCCTCCACCAGGTCGAACTGCTCGAGCAGCTCGGCCACCCGCACCCTCGAGCGGGTCGCCCCGAGGTGGCGCAGCCGAGCCATCAGCAGCAGGTTCTCCTCGCCGGTGAGCAGGCTGTCGACCGCGGAGAACTGGCCGGTGAGACCGATCGCAGCGCGGACGCCGTCGGGATCGCGCACGACGTCGCAGCCCGCGACCGTGGCGGAGCCGGAATCGGGCCGCACGAGCGTCGACAGGATGTGCACGGTCGTCGTCTTGCCCGCGCCGTTGGGGCCGAGCAGCGCGGTGACCGTGCCCGCGCGCACGCTGAGGTCGATGCCGCCGAGGACCACCCTGCCGCCGTAGGACTTGCGCAGGTCGTGGACGTCGATAGCTGTCCCGGACATGGGTTGGGTTCCGTTCTGCCGGATGCCGCGCATCAGCGGGCGCGCCGGATGGCGATGTCGCCCAGCTGGCTGCGCGCACGCACCGCGACGGACTGCTCGGACGCGTCGGGAGCGCGGTCGCTGTCGAGCTCGTTGCGCACCCGACCGTTCTTCGAGGAGAGGTCGAGCCAGGCCGGCACGCCAGGCCGCACGCCGATGGTGACCTCACCGAAGCCGCTCTCGACGTCGACGGAGCCGCTCGAGACCTCGTGCAGCGAGATGGCGCCGTACGCCGTCTTCGCCGCGACGGAAGCGAGCGCCTTGGTGATCTCGAGGTCGCCGTAGGAGAGCTTGGCTTCCAGGTCGCCGCCGGACTCCCCGACCCAGATGGTGCCGTGCGACGCCTTGAGGACCGCGTCGCCGGTGACCGTGCCGACCCGGATCTGCCCGTGGTCGGCCGTGATCTCGACCCCGCCCTCGGCGGTACCGACGGTCGCGTTGCCGTGCGCGACGTGCAACCACACGTCGCCCGTGGCCTCGGCGGTCACGGAACCGGTTGAGCTCTTGACGCGGGTGGAGCCCAGGCGCCCGAGGGTGCGCACACCGCCGACCGCGATCTTCGCCGTGAACCGCGACCCTGTCGGCAGCTCGACCACCAGGTCGACCGACTCGGTCGGGCCGACCCAGCTGATGCGTGGCCGGGGGCCCGTGACGGTGACGCGGTGGCCGTCGAAGTCGACGTCCGTCTCCTCTGCGCCGCGGCGGTCGACCGCTTGGGCCGGGTTGCTGGGCGACACCGTCACGACCGTGTCGGCGCGGTCACCGGCGATCACCTCGATCGCCCCGACCTGCAGGTCGACGGCGAGGTCGATCGGTGTGGGGGTGTGATACGTGGGCATGCTGGCGCCTTCCTTCCTCTGGGTGTGTTCGACCGCCCCGGCGGGTCCGGGTGGCTGGTGGAGAGCTGTTGAGCTGGTTAGCGGGCCCAGCCCGCGAAGCTGTTGCCGGTGCGCTGCGTACGCTGCGCAGATCGTCTCTTACCGGGTTGCAGAGCGTCCGCAACCGCACGGACCAGCCAGGTGTTGACGGACAGGCCCTCAGCCGCTGCCGCCTCGTCAACCCGTGCCTTGAGCGCGTCCGGCAGACGGAGCGTGGTCCGTGAAGTGCTCGCATCGTCCGAGTCGACCGTTGCTGCTGACCGCTCGTCGCGGTCGCGCTCGGTGTCGGGTTGGGCGACGACGAACTGGACCTCGCGTCCACGCAGCCGTAGGTCGACCGAGCCAGGAGCGAGGTCGCGGGTGATCTCGCCGACCGCTGCCGACAGGGCGTCGAGCAGCACGAGCCGCGTCGCGGCGTCCAGCCCGACGGCGAGCCGCTCGGCCGCGGCCCGCGTCTCCTCCGCGCCGTCCTGCACGGCCCCCATCAGCTGGCGTTGGAGGTCGCCGACATAGCTTCCGAGTTCCATGACACCAGAGTGACACCACGGTGGTGTTAGGTCAAGCCGTCGCGGTGTCAGAGCTCCCCGGATGGTCCGTCGTCTCCGAGTCGCTGCCTTACCAGGCCCGGTGCCGCACGCTCACGGGCTCGGCGAGCTGGTGGGGGCGCTCCGACGCGCGCGGTGCCAGCCCCAGAGGCGGCGCAGCTGCTGGACCAGGACGCCCATCGAGACGGCGAAAGCGACCGCCACCACCATGGCCCAGACGGGGTGGTTGGCGATGCGGCCCCCGATCGACCCGATCGTGGAGTAGATGCTGGCCCACAGGGCGCAGGCGACGGTGTCGATGAGCATGAAGCGGCGCAGGGGGAACCTGGACAGCCCGAGGGCGAGAATGACGGGGGTGCGGCCGCCGGGAATCAGCCGACCGGTGATGATCGCGTTGAACGCGTTGCGCGTCAGCCCCTCCTGGGCGCCGGTGACGCGTGCACCGAAGCTGCTGCGGGCTAGCCAGCCCTGCAGCCTTCGGCGGCCCCACCGGGCTTCGAGCAGCATCAGCGTGTCGCCCAGCACCGAGCAGACCCAGGTGATGAGGAAGATCAGGGCGACGTTCAGCTCCGAGTGCGCCGCGTAGGCGGCCGCCCCGCTGACCATCTCGCCGGTGGGGACGAACGGCACCGCCGAACCGAGGAGGACCGACACCGCGAGCAGCAGGTGGGCGCCCAGGGTGTTCACCAGGTCACCGTACGTCCGGGTGACGGGCGCCGCCGCGCTGATTCACGCCGAGGAGGGTCCGCCCTCCCCGGGGTCAGCGGCCGTAGAGCCCGCCGTTGCGCTGCGCGATGGTGATCAGCTCGTCGCGCAGGGCCGGGCTGTTGGCGCCGACGATGGCCTGCTCGATCGCCCGGGTGGAGCGGGCGGCGTCGCGGCGGCTGCGGAGGGCGCGGGTGAAGCGAGACATGAGAAATCCTTCGGCTGATAACTTCTGCGTCGAACTCTTCGACTTCGAACTATACAACGTCGAACGGCTTGGCTTATTCCCGGGCCTTCAGCGCTCGGTGTCGACGTAGCGGTGCCAGGACTCCGTCCGGTTGAGCGTGTTCCAGCCCAGCGAGCGGTACAGCCCGTCGGCCCTGGTCGAGGAGTCCGCGTCCACCTCCAGGCCGACGCGGTTGCGGTCGCGATCGGCGGCGTCGGCGATCACGGTGTGCAGCAGTGCCTTGGCCACCCCGCGACCCCGCGCCCGACGGTGAACACCGATGTAGTCGACGTAGGTGCCGTAGCGCCCCGCCGCGTCGGGCGGCAGGACCGAGCTGATCAGGGCGCCCCCAGCCTGCTCGACGCCGTCCACCTCGACCAGCGCGATCCACCAATGGTCCCAGCGGTGCCACGGGTCCTCCTGCAGCCGCACGACGAACTCGGCAAAACCCTCGCGGTAGGAGTTGAAGTGGTCGGCGAAGGACTCCTCCAGCACCTGGTGCACCAGGTGCAGGTCCTCGGCGACGGGCAGGCCGTTGGCGTGCGACCGCACCCGGGCGACCGCGACGCCGGCGCGCGGGGCGGGCAGGGCTCCTGGTCCGGCCTCGGCCGGGTCGACGGGGCGGCTCATCTGCAGCCAGGTGCGGACGCAGCGGTAGCCGGCCGCGGCCAGCCAGCGGCGCTGACGATCGTCGTCGGCCCGGGACCCCGAGTCCAGCTGGGTGCGGGGGACGCGGCGTAGGGACGCCACGGCCTTGCCTGCGGCGTCGGCCCAGCTGAGCAGGGCGCCGGCGATCGGGTCCGCATGCTTCGCACCCGGCAGGACCATCACCTCGACCTCCGTGCGGCCCGCCGCCCGGTCGTGCACCACGCCCCAGGCCACGGCCGTGCCGTCGGGGTCGAGGACCATCAGCTGCCGGCGGGTCCAGGACGCCGGACCCACCACCACGGCCTCCACGGTGGACGTGTCCGACGGTGCAGCCCCCGCCGGTGCGCCGTCGGGACCGCGGCGGGTCGCCTCGCGGAGCAGGGTGAGGGTGGCCACGTCGGCGTCCGCGGGAGGCCGGGCACTCCAGCCGGCCGGCAGCGCGGGCATGTCGAGGTAGCTCACCGGCCTCAGTCTGGCAGCCGGGATCGACGCCGGTTGAGCAGGAACCAGGTCGACACCAGGTCCTCGGTGCGGTTCAGGTCCAGCCCGGTGAGCTCTCGGAACCGGTTCACCCGGTAGCGGACCGTATTGGGGTGCACCGTGAGCCGGGCCGCCGTCACCTGGGCATCCTGGTCGCACTCCAGGTGCACCCGCACGGTCTCCTCGAGGTCGGCACCGGAACGGCTGTCGCCGTCGAGCTCGGCGAGGTGCCTCTCAGTCAGGCCGCCCGCCACTCGAGCGCCGCTCAGCACCAACGGTCGCGGCCCGAGGTCGGCCAGCCGGACGACCCCCGACATCTCGAACCGCTCCGCGGTCTCCAGCGCCAGCACGGCCTCCTCGAAGCCGATGGCGAGCCCGGTCAGGGGTAGGGCCGGTCCGACCGCGACCGTCGACCTTTTCGCCTGTGCCGGCGCGGATGTCGCGATGCAGCCGAGGTTCGAGCCCACCTCCGCGAACAGCAGCCGGTCCGGAGGCACGTGCAGCGCCGTGGCGATGACCCGCCGGACCGCATCCGCGGCCGCGGTGGAGGAAGCCCGGGCCGCCACCGGGCGGTACCGCATCCGATGATCGAGACCGAACGAGTGCGCGTCCCGCTCGATCTGCTCGTCGCTCAGCGCACCGCTCAGCACACCGCGGGTGTAGCTCGACCGGCGCTCGGCGTCGAACCGGACCCGCTCCACGCCGAGGTCGTGCTGCACCCGCGCGAAGACGGCCGCCGCCTCGTTCGCGAACTCCCAGGTGCTGTCGTGGATCGCCAGCAGCAGATCAGCGGGCAGCCCCACCTCCGCTGCGACCTCGTCCATGACCGCGAGCATCTCCCGGGACGCGAGCTGGTAGCTGCGGGCCATCGTCTCGATCGGGACACCCTGGGCCGCCCGTCGCAGCGCCAGGTCCTCCAGGAGTGGCCGCAACGCGGCGTCGGGCACACGGAGCGACTCGAGCTCGGCGACGAGGCGTCCCAGGAAGCCGCCTGCTGAGTCACGGATCTCCTGGTCGTCCAGCACGTCGTAGGCCGGGATGTGCTCCCGGGCAAGCCGCAGATACCTCTCACCGAACCGGCCGATCGACGCCCTCAGCAGCTCGGCAGCTGCGCCCACCTGCCGCCGGGTCGGCGCATCGAGGCGCATCAGATCCGGCATCCTCGTCCGCCGTGGCCACAGCCCGGCGACGTCTCGCTCCATGACCCGAGCCTAAGCGGTCCGTCTTCCCCAGCGGAGCCGACCTTGTGCTGAGGAACAACCGAGATCGCGAGATCTTGGCGCACGGCCCCTTGCCGCAGAAATCTTCCGGCATCCAGACTGCGCTTTGGGTGCATTTCTTGTTGCCTAGGCCAACAAACGTTCTTCAACGACGAAGGGACGCCGCCAGATGTCCAACCCCATCACCGACCGCAGCGCAGCGGGTACACCGACGCGGCGGTCCAGCGCCGGCTACGTCCTCGCGCTGCTGTTCCTCGGGAACCTGCTCAACTTCTACGACCGGCAGCTGCCGGCGGTGCTGCTGGAGCAGATCAAGGCGGACTTCGGCCTGGACGACACCGCGGTGGGCATCCTGGCCTCCGCGTTCGTGCTGGTCGCGGCCATCGCCGGTGTGCCGCTGGGACGCCTCGCGGACCGGGTCGCTCGGACGTCGGTCGCCGGGGTCGGCCTAGTGGTGTGGAGCCTGTTCACCGCGATGGGCGGGGTTTTCTCGAACTTCTGGCTGTTCCTCGTCTCGCGCGTCGGCGTCGGGATCGGTGAGTCCAGCTACGCTCCCGCGGCCGGGTCCCTGATCGCGGACCTCTACCCGACCGAGAAGCGGGCCCGGGCCACCGCCATCTACATGCTCGGCTTCCCGATCGGGCTGCTGCTGGCCTTCGTCACGGCCGGCGCGATCGCCGTCGCGTTCGGCAGCTGGCAGGCGCCCTTCCTCATCGCGGCGGTCCCGGGTCTGGTCGTCGCCCTCTTGATGCTCCGGGTGCGGGAGCCGCGCCGTGGCGCGGCGGACCCGATGCGCGACGGGGCGGCGCCGGTGAAAGAGCGCGGCGCCCTGCTCGCGGTGTTCAAGGTGCGGTCGATCTACGGGCTGATCCTCGCGTTCGCCGGCTACAACTTCGCCGCCTACTCGATCGGGACCTTCCTCATCCCGGTGCTGCAGCGGTACTACGGTCTCGACCTGATCACTGCCGGACTGGTCGGCGGCGTGGTCATCGGGTTGACCGGGCTGCTGGGGCTGGTCATCGGCGGACCTCTGCTGGACCGTGCTGCTCGGCGCTCCCCGGGGGCCAGGGTCTGGCTGTCCGGGATCCTGCTCATCGCTGCTGCCGCCGCCTCGCTCGTCGGTCTCTCGGCCCGCCAGGGAGCCCTCTGGCAGCTCGTCGTCTTCCTCGGTCTCGGCTACCTGCTCGGGATCATCTACCTGGCCGCGTCCGCCCCGGCGGTCGCCGACGTGGTCGAGCCCGAACAGCGTTCCACCGCGCTGGGCATGCTCTACGCCTGCGGGTACCTGCTCGGCGGGGCGGGCGGCCCGATCCTGGTCGGCGTGCTCTCGGACTCCCTCGCCCGGGGCTCGTCGTTGCCGGCCGAGGCCGCCGCCGCCCAGGGACTGCAGGCGGCGATGATGATCCTGGTACCGATCGCCTTCACCGTCGCCGGTGTGGGCATGCTCGTCAGCTCTCGGTCGGTGCTCCGCGACCGCGGGGCCATGCTCAACCGTGAGGTAGCCCGATGACCGAGCCCGACGTGGTCCCGACGCCGGCCACCACCCGGCACGCACAGGTTCTGGTCGTCGGCAGCGGGGGCTCGGGCACCGGCTGCTGCAGTCGCGGTTCACCGACTTCGTGATCCTGGAACGGTCCCCAGGCGTCGGCGGGGTGTGGCAGTCCAACACCTATCCCGGCTGCCGGTGCGACGTGCCGAGCCACCTGTACTCGTTCTCGTTCGCCCCGAACCCGGAGTGGACCGCGACCTACTCCCCGGCGCCCGAGATCCGGGGCTACCTGGAGGACTGCGTCGACCGCTTCGGGCTGCGGCCCCACCTCCGCATGGCGGTGGACGTGACCGGGGCCAGCTGGAACCAGCCCCACCAGCAGTGGGAGGTGGAGACCAGCGAAGGCAGCTGGACCGCGCAGGTGCTGGTCAGCGCGGTGGGGCCCCTCACCGAGCCGAAGCTCCCGGTCGTGGTGGGCATGGAGCGCTTCCAGGGTGAGGTCATGCACTCGGCGCGCTGGGACCACGGGATCGACCTGACGGGTAAGCGGGTGGCGTCGATCGGGACCGGGGCCTCGGCCATCCAGTACGTCCCCGCCATCGCCGACCAGGTGGGCGAGCTCTACGTCTACCAACGCACGGCGCCCTGGGTGGTCCCGCACGACGGCCGTCCGATCAGCGACGACGAGCGGGCCCTGTTCCGCCGCTCACCGAGGGCGCAGCGGCGGGAGCGGAACAAGGTCTACCTCGCCAAGGAGGCTCTGGTTCTGGGCTTCGCGAAGCGGCCGGGGCTGATGCGGGTCCTGGAGAAGCTGGCCCGCAAGCACCTGGCCAGCCAGGTCGCTGACCCTGTGCTGCGGGAGCAGCTGACGCCCGGCTTCATGCTGGGGTGCAAGCGGCTGGTCCCCTCCAACGACTGGTACCCGGCGCTGCAGAAGCCCAACGTCACCCTTGTGCCGCACGCCTTGCGCGAGATCAAGGAGCACTCGGTCGTCGACAGCTCCGGGGTCGAGCGCGAGGTGGACGTGATCATCTTCGGTACCGGCTACCACGTCACCGAGATCCCCTTCGCCGATCACGTGCGGGGTCGTGGGGGCCAGCTGCTCAGCGAGCACTGGCAGGGTTCGCCAAGGGCCTACCTCGGGACGTCGGTCCCCGGGTTCCCCAACTACTTCATGTTCCTGGGACCCAACACCGGCCTCGGCCACAGCTCGATGGTCTACATGGTCGAGGCGCAGATTGAGCACATCGCCCAGGCGATCCGGGCCATCGACGTCTCGGGGTCCACGTCCATCGAGGTCGACGAGGCGGTGCACGACGCCTACAACGCCGACCTCGACGCCAAGCTGGCCACGACGGTGTGGGAGATCGGTGGGTGCACCGCGTTCTACCGGGACGTCAACGGCCGCAACGCCACCATCTACCCGGACTGGACGTTCAGGTTCAGGCGGGATGCGGTGCGGTGGCGGGACGCCGCCTACCGTCTGGAAACCGTTCCGACGCACCTGAGCGACGACCGGCTCGAAGGCACGGCGGCGGGTGCCCGATGAAGGCGGTGACCCTCACCGGGGGCCGTCTCGAGCTCGAGGATTTGCCCGCCCCCCGGCCCGCCGCGGGACAGCTGCTGATCGAGGTCCGGCGCTGCGGCATCTGCGGCTCCGACCTGCATGCGCGGACCCACGCCGACGACCTCGCCGACGTGCTCGAGCTCTGCGGCTACCCGCGGTACATGCGCTCGGCAGACCGGGTCGTCCTGGGCCATGAGATCTACGGCGTCGTCGCCGAGCTGGGGCCGTGGAGCACGAGCCGCCTCCAGGTGGGCACACCGGTGGTCACGGTCCCCCTGGTCCGGCGGGGCCAGCAGGTCGACGGCCTGGGCCTGTCACCGTACGCACCCGGCGGCTATGCGGAGCTGACGGTGGTCCAGGAGTCCTTCACGATGCCGGTGCCCAACGGGCTGGCACCGGAGACGGCAGCCATCACCGAACCGATGGCGGTCGCCTGGCACGCGGTCAACCGCGGCGACGTCAAGAGGTCCGACGTGGCCGTGGTGCTGGGCTGCGGGCCGGTCGGGCTCGCGGTGGTCGCGGTGCTGAAGGCGCGTGGCGTCGACACCGTCATCGCCAGCGACCTGTCGCCTGGCCGGCGGTCGCTGGCCTCGCGGTGCGGAGCCGACCTCGTCGTCGACCCGGTGGTCGAGTCGCCGTGGACCGCCGCCGCCTCGACCAGGCCCGGGCGGGCCTTCGTCCAGACCATGCCCGCCCAGGTCGACGCCGGGCTGGACGCTCTCACCGGGCTGGCTAAGCTGCCGCTCCCGTGGTGGACGACCTGGCGGGCCCTCGACCGGATCGGGATGACCGACCCGAAGCGCCCGGTCGTGTTCGAGTGCGTCGGCGTGCCGGGCATGCTGGACGGCGTCCTGGCCGAGGCGCCGATCAGCAGTCGTATCGTGGTGGTCGGCGTCTGCACGGGTCGAGACGTGATCCGGCCGTCGCTGGCCATCAACAAGGAGCTCGACCTCCGGTTCGTGGTCGGCTACACCCCGCTGGAGTTCCGCGACACCTTGCACGCGATGGCCGACGGGAAGCTGGACGCCTCCGCGATGGTGACGGGCGTCGTCGGACTTGCCGGCGTCGAGGGGGCGTTCACCGTGCTCGCCGACCCCGAGGCCCACGCCAAGATCCTCATCGACCCGTCGATCGTCGGTGACGCCGTGTTCCCGGTGCCGACACCGCCGCGCACTTGACCCACCTCCCCGGCCTGGACCTCGAGGGGCTGGCGGGCTGGCTCACGCAGAACCGTCCCGACCTGGCCGACGGCGCGCTGACCGCGACCCGCCTCGCGGGCGGCCGGAGCAACCTCACCTACCGTGTCGACGGAGCGTCTCGACCCCTGGTGCTCCGACGACCCCCGCTCGGGCCCGTGCTGGCCAGCGCCCACGACATGCGTCGAGAGCACCAGGTGATGTCGGCACTCCACCGAACCGCGGTGCCGGTGCCGGTGATGGTCGACCTGGTCGACGACACCGGGCCGGCCCGCGTCACGGGCACGGTGTTCCAGTTGATGGAGCTCGTGGAGGGTCGGGTGATCGCCCGGCCGCAGGACAACGCGGGTTTCACCGCCGAGGGGCTGCGCCGGGTGAGCCTCGCGCTCGCGGAGACCCTCGCCGATCTGCATACGCTCGACCCCGGTGCCGTGGGGCTCGCCGGCTTCGGTCGGGCCGAGGGATACCTCGCCCGCCAGCTGACCACCTGGCACCGCCAGCTGGGCGCGTCGCGTTCTCGACCCCTGCCCGGGCTCGACCGGCTGGCCGAGTGGCTCGGCCGCTCCGCCCCGGCCAGCAGTGGCGCCGCCCTCCTGCACGGGGACTACCGGCTGGACAACCTGCTGGTGAGCGGCAGCGGAGCCGCAGCACGGATCAGCGCCGTGCTCGACTGGGAGATGTCCACCCTGGGCGACCCGCTGGCCGACCTCGGAACTCTGGGTCTGTACTGGACCATCGGGTCGCTCCCCGGCGTCACCGCGATGGCGCCCAGCGCCGTCGACCCCGCGGCCGGCTACCCGGGGTTCCCCGAGCTCGTCGCTCGCTATACCGCCCGCCTCGGCCGGTCCGTCCCGGACCTCACCTGGTACCGCGCCTTCGCCGCGTACAAGCTCGCGGTCATCGCCGAGGGCATCCACCACCGGTGGCAGCTGGGAGGCACCGTCGGCGCCGGCTTCGACGGGATCGGCACCTTCGTCGAGCCGCTCGCCGCTGAGGGCTTGCGGCATGCTGGGCTCGCCAGCTCGCCAGCTCGCCGACGCACCAGAGCACGAGAGGCCGCTGAGATGGACTTCGCTCACGACAGCATCACCCAGGTCCACGTCGAGGAGACACGAGCCTTCCTGGACGCGTACGTCCTACCGGCCGAGTCGGTGCTCGACGAGCAGCTCGCGGCGACACCGCAGGACTGGTCCTACCGTCCGGTCGTCCGATCGCTGCAGGCGAAGGCCCGCGAGCGCGGGTTGTGGAACCTGTTCCTGCAGGGCGAGCTCGGTTCGGGCCTCAGCAACCTCCAGTACGCCCCGATCGCCGAGCTCACCGGCTGGAGCCCACGTCTTGGTCCGGTCGCCTTCAACTGCTCGGCGCCGGACACCGGCAACATGGACCTGCTCGCGGCGTACGGGACACCGGCGCAGCAGGTGCGTTGGTTGCAGCCGCTGCTCGACGCCGAGATCCGCTCGTCGTTCTGCATGAGCGAGCCGGACGTCGCCTCCTCCGACGCCACCAACATCAAGACGCGGATCCGCCGCGAGGGCGGCGAGCTCGTGGTCAGCGGCCGCAAGTGGTGGGCGACGGGGGCGATGAACCCTGATGCCGCGATCTTCATCGTGATGGGCCTCACCGACCCCGATGGTCCGCGGCACCGTCAGCAGTCGATGGTGCTCGTCCCGCGGGACTCGCCCGGGGTTCGGATCGTCCGCCCGCTCACCGTCTTCGGCTACGACGACCGCGACCACGGCGGGCACGCCGAGATCGCCTTCGACGACGTGCGGGTGCCGGCGGCCAACCTGATCGGCGAGGAAGGTGGGGGGTTCGCGATAGCGCAGGCCCGACTGGGCCCCGGCCGCGTCCATCACTGCATGCGAGCGCTCGGGATGGCCGAGCACGCCCTCCAGCTCGTGCGTGAACGCGCCGTCCAGCGCGTGGCGTTCGGACGCACCTTGGCGGAGCAGGGCGTCGTCCGCGCGTGGGCTGCCGAGGCACGGATCGAGCTGGAGTCCCTGCGTCTGCTGGTGCTCAAGACGGCCTGGCTGATGGACACCGTCGGAAACCGGGGGGCCAGGACCGAGATCCAGGCGATCAAGGTGGCGGTGCCCCGAGCGGTCCAACAGATCCTCGACCGTGCCATCCAGGCCTTCGGTGCCGCCGGTCTGGCCGCTGACCAGCCTCTCGCCGAGATGTTCGCCGGTGCTCGGGCGCTGCGGATCGCCGACGGACCCGACGAGGTGCACCTGGCCGCCCTGGGCAAGCGCGAGCTCGGCTCACCCTGACGGTTTGGGCGGGGAGGTGCGGTAGTGGCGAAGATCCCAGGCTGAGCCTCGACGTCGGCCGTTGCTCGCTGCGCTCGGGCGACGGGTCGTGACCGGAAGGTACCCCCTACCTGGAACAGGAGGCCGGGCGGAGCGAGCACAGGAGCGACTGCTTCGGTGTTCGTTAGCTCGATGTGCTCTCAGGTCTTTCCACGGCCAGCAGTGGTGCCAGCCATTGCAGCGATTGGAACGTCGGCGTCAGGGCGTCGTACAAGCCGGCGAAGATGGGCAAGAGGTAGGCGTACACCGCTGCCGCGGCCGGGTCTGGTTTCGTGACCGTGTCGATGCGGATGAGGTCTGCTGCGACGGTCGATGGAGTCGATCATGCCTAGGGCTTCCATGCCCAGGAGGGCGGCACCGAACCCGGATCCCTCGGGACTTTCGGCGAAGTGAAGTTCCATCCCCAGGGCGTCGCACCAGGTCTGCCGCCACAGCGGGCTGCGCATGACACCTCCGGTGACGCGGATCTCGAGGATCTCCAGGCCCGCGGATTGCATGGAGAGCAGGACGAGTGCGAGCTGCAGGCAGACCCCCTCGATCGCTGCCCGGACTAGGTGCTCACGGCGATGGGCGCGGGTCAGCCCAATGTAGGCACCGCGGGCGAGGGAGCTCCAGCGCGGGAGCATGAGGAGCCCACCGGACCCGACGGGGCGGCGGCCGCCAACTGCAGTAGTTCCCTCTGGTTGGCATGTTCGAGCTCGGGCGCCAAGGCGTCGCCGGCCCAGCCCATCACGAGACCGCCCGGGTGATCTCTCCTGGGTCTTGGACCGCGTGGCCGGGGTGAGGTTCCTCGAGGGGGTAGCCCGTTGCGTGGGACGCCGCGAGCCGCCCCCGCCCGTCGAAGGCCACGACCTTGGTGCTGGTGGTGCCGATGTCGACGCCCAGCATCAAGGATCGTGCCGCCGGTCGCGCGGCGGTTTGCTCGTGGGGGCCCTGTGCGTCGGTGTCCGCGGGGGTCACAGGCCCGGGCCCCAGGTTCGGGAGGGCACTGAGCTCTTGGTCCGGGTGTGCTCCTGCTTCGCCCAGTCCATCTCAGCCGCCAAAGAGCCTGAGGAGCTGGGCTCGGAAAGGTCAGCACCGTCAACGGCCCGAAGAGCAGGATCGCCCAGACCAGCATGCCGAGTCGAAGGCCGCGGACCCAGCTGGGCTCGGGCAGTGTCTTGCGGTTGATGAGGATCAGCAGCCCGGAGTAGACGAACATCATGAACCCGCCGACCACGGCGGCGATCACGAGCAGCACGATCGGCTGGTCGAAGCCAACCAGCAGGACGACGATGCCGATGGTGATCAGGCCCCAGACCAGAACCTGCGTACATCTTCGACTCGTTGGCCCGCCGGGCGTAGCTGGTCTTGAGGACGTCGGCTGCGAGGCGGCTGGTGTAGTCCACGATGCCCAAGGCGGCGGCGAACAAGGAGAAGGAGCCGATGTTCCAGAAGAAGTACTTTAACCAGGATCGGACCCGCTCGGCTAGCACCTCGCCCTCAGTCTTGATGAAACCGATGTCGTTGGCCAGCCCTTCGCGGCCGAAGACCGTGGAGTAGGCGAGCAGCGAGGTGAAGAGGATGGTCACGAAGGTGATCAGGACGAAGGTGAAGATCTGCTCGATGTTGGCGAACTTCCACCATCCTTTCCACCTCGACAGGTTGTCGGTGGTCGGCTCGAACACGTAGCCGGTGGACGGCTTGGCCTCCGGCTGACCGGTGATCGGGCTGACCAGGCGTGGAACGTAGGCCCCCATACCGAGGCCCTTGTCGCGGATCCAGTTCGCCCGCACCAGGTTCTGGCCGCCGCCCGCGGCGGCGAAGGCGAGGGCGCTGAGCAGCGTGGCGAGCCGAGCGCCTCGACCGGGATCCGAGGGCGGGTGATGATCTGGGGGGCGTCGGCCCAGGCGTCGGCGCCGACGGCCACGATCGCCCCGACGATGAACAGGATCAGCACCGCGGCGACCTTGAGCCTCTGGGCGCGTTCCCGGGGCGACGTACACCACCGGCGCCAAGGTTGGGATGAGGCCGATCACGAACAGCATCCCGATGGCGATGTAGCGCGGTGTCCCGCCGAACAGATAGGAAGCGAGGGTGGCGCTGCGGGTGGCCCAGCCTGGCCACAGGTTGGCGAAGTAGGTCAACAGCGCGAACACCAGGCCCCAGTGCCGCCAGTAGCGGCTGAAGCTGGTCAGCGCGGTTTCCCCGGTGGCGGGGTGTACCGCTCGATCTCCAGATTAATGAAGTACTGCGTCACCAGTCCCACCAGCGCCGCCCAGACGAAGACCAAGCCCACCTGGGACGCGATGTAGGGGAAGAGGACGAAATCCCCCGACGCTTGTCCCACGCCGGCCGCGATGATGCCGGGGCCGACTTCAGGGCTGACGTGGCGACCGAGAGGGTGATCGGCGCCAGAGGGCATACGCTAGGGCGCCGATGAGGGCGAAGAGGCCGGCGAGCAGGTAGCCAGCATGCTCGGTGCTGGTGGTAGCGATTGCTTCGAGTGCAACCACGTCAAGGCCCGCCTGTTTGGTCAAGAGGGTCGCTGTGGCGAGAGTTCCTACCGTGAGCGCGGAGATGATCCCGACAGCGGTAATGACCAGGTTGAAGTTGATCTTACGTTTGGGGTCGTCGTGGGCCGATTCATACATCTTGAGCATCATCAAGCCGTTGGCGGTGTCGCCTAGCGTCATGGCGGCGGCGAAGAGAAACGGTAAGGAGAGCAGAGACCATGCTGAGGCGCCGGCCATGGCGGCGATCCCGGTGAGCACGAGCAGCCCGATCTGGCTGCTGGTGTCGAAGCCGAGGGCGAACAAGAAGCCGATCAGGTAGATGTGTCGCGGGTGCTTCACCCGCCGGAGGGGCGCGGTCATGGCTCGCGCGGCCGGGCCCCGCGGCATGAGGTCCTCGACCGAGATCGGCCGCTGCGGGTTTCGCTGCAGCTGGCGGCGTAGCTGCAGCGCAGCGGTGAACGCGGCCAGGTTGGCCATGGCCACCAACAGGAGGTACAGGCCCGAAACGGTCAGGCCGATGATGCCGAGGATTCGGGCGGCCGCGGAGTTTTCGTCCAGGGCAACCTTGACGACTCCAACCCCGCTGACCGCGAGGATGCCGGTCAAGATCACGACGGTGGCGTGTCCGGTCGAGAACGCGAGTCCGACGGAGGCTGGACGCCGTCCTTCCGCTACGAACTTCCGGGTGGAGTTGTCGATCATTGAGATGTGGTCGAAGTCGAACGAGTGCACCAGCCCCCGGACGTAGGCCAGGCCGGCTGCACCGACGATCACGGCGCCGGTTGGAGCGGTGAGGACGTTGGAGACCAGCAGTCCGAGACCGATGAGGTGTAGTGCGGCGATCACGGCGACCGCCGCGGTCACCCGGACCCTGAACGATCGAGCTTCGCGTCCCTCGGTCGTCAGAAGGGACCGGAAGCCGCTGGTCCTGAGTGCGGCGGACTCCTTGACCGTCTCGGTCATTGACTGTCCTGCAGATGTCGGTGGTGGCTCACGCGCCCGACGCTACCCCGGCGGGTGTCCGGATGGACATACCTGATCGGTCCTGACTGGCGACTTTTGTGGCTCATCGTCGGATCGGTACCAAAAAACCGGAAGTGTTATCTGGCTTGGGGTGGCTTGGCGTGTCGGCATGTGTTTGAATCAGCAGGCCTCAACCCCCCTGAGGCGCGCGCCCACAATAGTGAAGAGGGAGCAACATGAAGCACGGAACCCGCCGACGCAGATTCGGCGCTGCGATAGCTTTGGCCGGTCTGGCCACGCTCGCGACCTCGGGCGCGATGCTTGCAGGTCCAGGTCTGGCTTCGGCGTCCAGTCACCGGGAAGCGCCGCTGATCCTCCAGGATCCGCTGGTGGACAATACTGACGTGTACGCGTTCGTCTCACCTGACGACCAGGGGAAGGTCACCCTGATCGCGAACTTCGCCCCCGGCTCGGTGCCAGGGCAGGGCCCGAACTTCTATCCCTGGGCCACCGAGGACGACGCCCGTTATGAGCTGAAGGTCGACAATAACGGCGACGCGAAGCCGGACCACACGTTCCGCTACACCTTCACCACCCAGGACAACCGTGGTGATGCCGATGCCGGGAAGGGGGCCGCGCCGGGCACCTTCTTGTACAACAACGGCCCCGTGAACTCTGTCAAGGACAAGACGCTTCTGTACAAGCAGTTCTACACCGTCACCCACATCACCAAGGACGGTGAGGAGACACTCGTCGAGAACGCACCGGTAGCACCTGACTACGCCGGTGAGGCTTCGATGCCGAACTATGCTGCGTTGCGGGACGAGGCCGTGGTTAACCTGGACGGCGGCGGGACGGCCTTCGCGGGTCGCGCCGAAGACCCCTTCTTCCTGGACATCCGGGTCTTCGATCTCCTCTACGGCGGGGACCTCTCAGCACGCGGTGACGACCACCTGGCCGGATTCAACGTCAACTCGATCGCCCTTCAGCTGCCAGCCGACGTGCTGACTGCGGGTGACGACCCTGTGATCGGTGTCTGGTCGACCACCTCGCGCCCAGGCTCACGAGTCATGAAGGCAGACGGCACCCAAAGCTATGGCGGCGACTTCGTGCAGGTCTCCCGGCTCGGCAACCCGCTGGTCAACGAGGTCGTCATCCCGGCCAACCTGAAGGACGCCTTCAACTCGTTGAAGCCGGAGAACGACGCGAGCGTCAAGCCCGCCGTGGACCGGGTGCTGAACCCTGAGCTGCCGGTGCTGGTCGAGAGCATCTACGGCATCCCCGCACCCAAGACCCCGCGCGACGACCTGTTCACCATCTACCTCACCGGGGTGAAGGGGCTGAACCAACCGGCGGGCAAGGTGACCCCAGCGGAGTTGCTGCGGCTCAACACCTCCATCAAGCCGACCGACGCGCCCAACAGGCTCGGGGTGCTGGCAGGCGACAACGCCGGCTTCCCCAACGGCCGCCGCCTCGCCGACGACGCCGTGGACATCTCCCTCCAGGCTGTCGAGGGTGCGGTCAAGATCGATGGCCAGGGGGGGAAGGCCACGGGTGTGGAGATTGTCAAGCCGTTGGCCACGGGTGATCTGGTGGACCGTAACGACAAGAAGTTCGGACACACGTTTCCGTACCTCGGGCTGCCGTACTCGGCGACCGACGTTGCCGGCATTCGGGGCATCAGCCCCACCGGTGGCGTGAACGCGGGCGGCGGCGGGACCGCTGACACGACGGCCGCTGCTGTGACACCTGTCCCGCTCGCCACCACGTCGGTTGCGGGACCGGTCGCCGGGCTCGCCGGAGGGCTGGTTCTGCTTGGTGCCGGAGCCGTTGTGCTGCGCCGCAGCCGCACCAGGACGGATGGCTAACAGGCAGACGAAATCTACCGACGCCGGGGCGGGCAACGCTAGCCGTCCCGGCGGTGGTGGGTCTGCCGTCACCACCCCCGAGGATTGGGAAGCCTGGTACCAGGCCAGCCTCATCGACCCACGGACACCAGCCGAGCGCGAGGCCGACGCCCGTGCTGCCGCGGCTGGGCGCCGCGCACGATGGCGGCGGGCAGCAACGATCACCAGTGGAACCGCAGCCGCGCTAGCTGTGTTCAGTGCTGGCGTCTTGTACGCCGATCTCCGTCGTCCGCCCAGGCCCGCGGCTGTGGTTGCGGGGCCGGCCACCTCTGTCCCGCCTGCCCTCCCCTCGGCGTCACCGTCGAAAGGGATCGTCCAAGCGCCGGTCAACGTGCCTGTGGTGGCCGAGCCGGTCGGATCGGTACGAGGGGCACCCCCGGTGCAGTTGAGCCTCCCCGCCTTGGACATCGACCAACGCCTGATTGGGCTACGGGTTGGAGCCGACCAGCAGCTCGACGTGCCCCAGTCCTACGACGACATCGGCTGGTGGAGCACCGGCCCCGTCCCGGGTGATCCCGGCGCAGCCCTGATGGTCGGCCACCTCGACAGCTTGGACGGACCAGCAGTGTTCGCCGGCCTGCCTTCACTCACCAAAGGCGCTACCGTTTCCGTCCGCCGGGCCGACGGCACCCAGGTGAAGTTCGCGGTCACCAAGGTGCAGGCGTTCCCCAAGGACAGGTTTCCCGACGAGCTTGTGTACCGGACCGAGGGCCGACCATCGCTGCACCTGGTGACCTGCGGGGGGACCTACGATTCCTCAGGCGGCTACCGCGACAACGTTGTGGTGTTCGCCGACCTGATCAAGCCCAAAACAGCCGCCAAGGCTCGGAAGGTCAAGTCGAAACTCTCCGCCGGAGCCAAGCCGAAGGCCGTCGAGCCGAAGGTCACCGTCAAGCCCCCGAAAGCCACCGTCCAGCCCAGGAGTCAGGGATAGCCATGCGAGGCCGCCGGCTGCTGCGAGGCGTGGTTGCGGCAACCGCCACGCTCGGGCTGGGGCTCGCCCTGTTCTCGGTATCAGGGTTGCTTGCCTCACCGCAAGGAGAAGTTGCCCCTCCGCCGGCGGTCACCGTTGCGCCGCCCAACAATCTCGCTGTGCTACAAGAACGTCTCCGGCGTCTCCCCAACGACTGGATGGCCTGGAGTGCGCTCGGCAGCGCCTATCTGGACGAGGCGGTCGCAACCGGCGATCCCGCCTACTACAACAAGGTCGAGGGAGCCCTGCAAAGGTCGCTGGCCATTCATCCACAAGAGAATGCAGCCGCTCTGACCGGTCAGGCTGCGCTGGCCGCGTCTCGGCACGACTTCAGTACCGCACTCAAGCTGGCCCGCACGTCCCAGCGCTTCAACTCTTACAGCACCGCCAACCAGGGGGTGCTGGTGGATGCGTTGGTGGAGCTGGGCCGCTACGACCAGGCGAAGGTCGAGCTGCAGCGGATGGTCGATGTGAAGCCCTCAGTTCCAGCCTTCACCCGTGTCTCCTACTACCGGGAGTTGCACGGCGACATCGAGGGCGCTCGTGAGGCCCTGGAACGGGCCGACGCCCTGGCCTCCCGGCCTCACGACCAGGCGTTCATCGCCCGCTACCTGGGGGAGCTCGCCTTCTCCAGCGGCGACCTGCCGGCGGCACTGGAGCACATCGAACGGGGTTTGCGGGCTGCTCCCCGAGACGCTGCCCTGCTGGCGGTGCGAGGCAGAGCGCGGATGGCCGCAGGCGACACGCCGGGCGGGCTACAGGACTATTCCGTCTCCACCGGCCTCGTGCCCCTATCCACCACCATCGCCGACTACGCCGCCGCGCTCCGCGCAGCGGGTCGGGCCGAGGACGCCCGCCAGCAGGATGCGCTGGTCCACGCCACCTACCAGCTGCTGCGGGACAACGGCTCGAACGTGGATCTGGAGCTTGCCCTGTACGAAGCCGACCGCGGAAACGGCGCCGTCGCCTTGCCGGCTGCCCGTCGTGAGCACGATCGCCGAGTCAGCGTCCACACCGAAGACGCGCTCGGATGGGCGCTGCACGCGGCAGGCCAGGACAGATCCGCCCTGAAACACGCCCAAGCAGCCGAACGCCTCTCCGCCACCAACGCCGCCTTCGCGTACCACCGGGGCATGATCGAACACTCGCTCGGCATGAAGTCGGCGGCACAAGAATCGTTGCAGCGAGCGCTGCGCATCAACCCGCATTTCTCCCCGGCCGGCTCGGCGCAGGCACGCCAGACCCTGCAAGAGCTGGCTCGATGAGACTCTCAACGCCAGTGACACCGCGCGTCCTCGCCGTGCTCGCCGCCGCACTGTTCATGCTGGCTATTGCAGCCCCGGCCGCTCACGCTCATCCGCTCGGCAACTTCAGCATCAACTTCTCCAGCGGAATCCGTGTCGAGCCCGCCGCCGTCGCCGTCGTCGTCGTGATGGACGCCGCAGAGATCCCCACCGCGCGAACCTTCCCCCAAGGCACGAGCAAGGTTGACAACGCCGAGGCCGCCGCCTACCGCACGAGCCGATGCGCCGAGGTCGCCAACGCCGCAGAGGTACGCCTCG
>JAABUN010003896.1_pt1 | contig 21690 bp, 18 predicted proteins | sample 5559311 | NCBI WGS metagenome assembly JAABUN01 (sample SAMN10711877, study PRJNA513370) | rock metagenome | isolation source: Antarctica rocks | place: Antarctica: Victoria Land, Siegfried Peak sud
CCGGTAGCAGTTGTCGCCCCGAAGGAAGCCAGCAAATAATCGGAATACAAATCCAGCAGTTCTTTGGACTTCATGTTGGATAATTTACACCTTTTTCACTTCTACTGCGTAAGGTGAGTTAATAATTATTTCCGATACAGACCAACGCCGTGCCGCGCTGCTTGAATACCCAACTGTTGGAAATGCCGGAATATTAAAAGTCAAATATCTAAATTGGTCATTGACGGTTCTGCAAATTACCTCAATAATTTCGGTAGCTGCCGTTATCACCGAATTTGTTAAAAATTTCCAGGCAAATGATTTAAGTTTGGTTAAAGCAATTTTTTTACTTCTGATACCGCTTCTATTTTCCCTAACAGTCGTTTTTGGAATTTTCTATTTGCGGTTTCAATTGAATCGGTTGCGGGAGAAATTTAAAGCAGAAAGTGGTATTGACGTTTGGAAATACTTGAAATTTCTTACTGTTCCTCAACTGATTGCTTTTTCCGAATCACGGATTAAATCATTGATAACAATGTCGAGTTCGATTTTTATGAAGAGAGTTCGTGATTTGAGTTATAGCCGCATATATGCCGATGAAAAAATTCGGGATAAGATTATTTCCAACCAAATATACGATTTAAATAAAAATATTCAATTCAAAGCAGAGTGGGGAAAATTTATTACCGAAAAAGAACTCGCGCCGTCTGAAAAACTTAAAAAGGCGGCTTTAATGGCTGAAGAATACAAAACAAATCTCTGGTTTTTGAATGCGGAAGATCTTGAAAACCTAATTTTTTGCGGAAAGGTGACGATGTGCTACAACATTATGGATTATTTGCTTGAACACCGCCTGAGTGTATTATCCGACCAAAATTCGGGGGAATATGATTTATTTACAAGAACCAGGCAATTGTGGCTTAAATTTAACAATACTGCGGGATAGTAATAAAATGGGCGAGAACCGACCATAACGGTCTCGTCACTCTTGTCTACAAAAAAGGTCAGAAAGAACCTGTCATCAAACTTGAAAAAGGCACACTCAATGATGCCAAACCGAACTTTCTCGACTTAACGGCGACGATTCCAACTCGGGTTCAGCCGATTAACATTGCTTCCTCACCATCAGTCGAAAAAACTTCAGAAATCCTTTCCAAACCGCTGACAAATCAAGAAACTGCGGAAAAACGCGAGATCGTCAAAGTTGAACCGGTTGACGAGAAAAATTATATCGAACATCACGGCTAAAATTCCGAATAATACGACTGAAATCAGTTTCTCGGGATGCAGACCCTGTTTTCGACACAACTACTTTCTCTGCTGATATAAACTTTTCGACTCTTGTTTATTTTAATTATGAAATCATTAAATTTTTTAACATATCGAACTCAAGACGAGCTATCAATGCGCGCAATTAATTTTGCACGGACAGCTTCGCGATAAAAGTCTTGAAGTTTTATATTTTATAGTATTATTTATGTGAAAATTTACCGTTTGGCTCAAGATTTTTTAAAAAATATATAATTAAGTGAGTAAAAGTCCCGAACTGCGTAAAACAATCGAATCCTTTGTGATTGCCGCGATTGATTTGGTAAATAACGACCCCGATGATAGATGTCAGCCCGGAGATTGGATTGACACGCCCGGGCTTTTGTTTATTTTTTCGCACGATAAACTAAAAAAATTGCCGGAATACCGAATGTGCCGAAAAACATTGAAAGAAGACCCGGTTATTGCTTCTCAACTTGACGTACTGGTCGGCATTCATGTGAGCAGAAGCCGTTCGCCGAAGATTGAGCAGTTAATGGTAAGATTGCCGAATTTCGGCATTTATGAAAATGAAATCAAATTTAACCATGAGCATTTCGAGCGCGAATATAGCAATTTTGAACGGGCGTTTTATGATGACAGTTTTAACTATGAAGTAATCGCTCCGCTTTACGGTCCCGTGTTTAAAGCGCCCGTAAAAATAAACGATGTCTTGGAAATTTGCCGTGTCAGCAGAAATGATTTTATTCCTTCGATGAAAAACACGGCTGACCGAGATTTGCTCGCCAACGATTTTTTGTGGGCGGTTCGCGCTTGTTACAAGCTGCCCAAAATCGTTGGCGACGATATTAAGTCGAGTTTAGAGCAGTCAAATAATAACGATAAAATGCGCCTTCGAGCTAACCAAACAATAGAGCAAATTTTAATTTGCTTGAGGCTGCTCGGCGTTTCAAATGTTCAATTGCTGGCTCTTGTTCATCGAACTGAATCCAATCTTTTTAGAGATGTTCGCCCTTTTCCCGTAAAATACTTTTCCGCACTTCAATACCAGCAAGAATTGCCTGCGGATTTTAACCGGACTTTTGTGCAGTTTTGGAATAGTTTTCAGCAGGAAGCAGTCAATAAACACAAATTCATTGATTTAGCCGCTAAAAGATTCAGCTACGCGCACGAGCGATATGATTGGGAAGATCGCGTTATCGACTTGTTAATTGCGGCGGAGGCAACCTTCTTATCTCAACCGGAAAGCCAAAATAAAATCGGAAAGCAAATTTCAATAAGTAAGCGATTAAAATTTAGAGCTGCCGCTCTTCTTGGCAGTGATTCAAAAACAAGAGAGCAAATTAAAGCGGATATTTCAAGTGCTTATACCTTGAGAAGTTGTATTGTTCACGGAAACAAAAAAGAACTGGAAAAGGTTATTATTAAAATCGAGAAATGTGAGCATTTAGGGCTTGGTGAAGAATATAAACTCCGCCAGTTTACGTACAGGATTCAGGAGTATATGCGTGCAGCAATTTGTAAAATGATTGCTCTTTCATCCGTAAATAAAAATAAAAAGGAAGTTGTAGATTGGAATAGTTTATAACTGTTGCGCGTTCGGTGCTTTTAATGTAATTTGAATTTCATATATCACTCGGTCCGCATACTCGCCAAGGCAAGCGTCAACGCTGCTTCCTTGATTCGTGTAATACCTTTTCGTTATGTTTGATACAAAGGAAATCTCATTAAATGAAATTAACGGCGACGAATTTATCGAACGGTTAAAAGCTAACGACGAGCGCGCATTTTCCAAACTCTTCTCTTTTATTGTTCCCAAGCTGTGCAGTTTTCTTTCGAGTAAGTTTAACCTGTCGGAAGAAAACGGAGAGGAAGCCGCGGCGGATACGATGATTAAAGTTCATAAAGCGCTTTCAGATTTTAATTCGCGCGGCGACGCTAAACTTTCGACTTGGATATTTCGCATCGCCCAAAATACGGCGATTGATTTTATAAGACTTCAAAAAAAGCAGACGGAAAATTCTGGATTAGCCGTTGAATTAGACGAATCGGCAACGAACTTGGTCGCAGAAAAAACGGCTAAACAATGGTTTCGCAACAAAAACACCGCTGCATTCGGGATTTCTTCAAAAAAGAATAAATCGTCGCCTCAAGCTACGCTCTTTAATCGCGCGCTCGAAAATCTCAGCGAACAGGACAAAAGTATTTTGCTGTTAAGACAAAATATGGAGTATGAAGAAATTGCCGAATCTGAAAACGCCAACATTAATGCCTTGCGAACGCGCTATTCGCGCGCCTTTGAACGTCTTCGCCGTGAAGTAGAAAAAGAAGAAAATTTATGAATGACGAAGAGATTATCAAATTGCTGCAATTAACAACCGCCCGTGAAAACATCGCTCAATTAAATGACGAAGCGGTGGACGAATTTTTATCGCAGGCAAAAGACTGCCCCGCCGAGAAAACAGACCGAGTCCGTAAAAGATACATTGAGAAAATTCTTGAAGAGCTAAATCCCTTGCCGGTTCGCAAGATTGAAACCAAGGCAACTTTCGGGCGATGGCTCGAAGCGGCTAGGAAAAATGCTCACCTGTCCCGAACCGATGTAGCCGCAGTTCTTGAACAACAACCTATTTTTATAGAGAAAATAGAGAGAGGGGATATTTTACCTTGGAATTGCAAGCCGGAATTCGTAGTCGATTTGATGAATCTATTCCGCGTTCATATGGAAGCCGTAACGCAATTGGTTTCCGCATCAATCGCCGTTAGCCAAATCCGAGGCATCGGTCCGGTCGCGGCGCGCGCACGCGGCGGAAAAATGTCGAAAGACAGAGGCGAATCGGCTTCGCGCGCGCTCGATTTATTTTTAGTTCATAATACCGACCAACCCGAAAAACCGGAAGATGCGGTTTTGATGTGGACGGAAAAACTACATAAAGCATTAAGAGAGCGAAAACTGAATTACCTGACCGATTCCGGCGAGGAGGGTGGGTAAATTATGAAACCGCGAATCGGCTACGTCCGCAAATACGCGCGCGAGTTATTAAAGAGATGCAACATCAACGAGCCGCCGGTGGATTTGCGAATCATCATCGAAAAAGAAGGTTTGGAGTATCAGGAGGTTGATTATTTCCCGGACGACGTTGACGCGCTGATAATTCCGATGCAGGGGCGAGTAATTGCCGCGGTCAATAAAAATCAATCTCCCAACAGGCGGCGCTTCTCGCTCGCCCACGAGCTTTGTCATCACTTGTTGCACCGCGATCGCTCGTTGCTCGAAGACAGAATGACGGTTGATTGGCGACCGCCTTCGCGAGACGAAATACACTCGAAAGACGTATTCGAGGCTGAAGCCGATATTTTCGCCGGCGAGGTTCTAATTTCCCTTCCATTTCTCAAAAAAACATTCAAGCCGGGAATGACCGCACAGGACGTCGCCCGACTTTTCGAGGTTAGTCAGGAAGCCGCTTCGGTCGCCATCTCCACCCATTTCACATCGTTGTTCAAATAAACCTGTAACGCTGTTTCGTTAAATATATTGTAAGAGCAAAATACTAAATTTTGTTCAATCAACGGGTATTGTTTGTTTCATTTCGTTTTGTGATTATCAAGCGTCCCGTTAATATGAACCGGAATTCGCCTATTGCGAAAATATTTTATTAGAAATTTGAGGAATTAAAGAAATGCCGAAATTAACATTTTACCCGCTTGGAAACGCCGATAGTTTTAGAATTGATTTAGACAACGGAAAAAAATTGCTGTTCGATTACGCCGCTATGCGCTGCGCGGACGATAAAAACGATAAGCGCGCCGATTTGCCGAAGCTCCTTCGCGATGATTTGAAATCCAATCGCCGCGAGAATTTTGATGTCGTAACATTCACACATCTGGACGAAGACCACACGAAGGGTTCGACTGATTTCTTTTATCTGGAACACGACAAAAAATATCAAACGGGCGACCGCATTAAAATTGATGAAATGTGGGTTCCCGCCGCCGTTATCATCGAAGAACAGGAAACCCTAGGCGAGGAGCATTCGATTATCCAAGCCGAAGCGCGCTACCGTCTGCTCAACAAAAAAGGCATCCGGGTATTTTCCCGACCCGTTCTGTTGCAGAACTGGCTCGCCAAAAAAGGCGTTTCGCTCGCCGAAGTGGAACACTTGATCACCGACGCCGGACAGCTCGTCCCCGGTTTTACGACCGATGCCGACGGGGTGGAATTTTTCGTTCACTCGCCTTTCGCCACACGTCTGAACGAGCGCGATTTGGTTGACCGCAACTCGGATTCAATCGTATTGCAGGCGACTTTCGACTGTTCGGGGCGTAAAACCAAGTTTATTCTCGGAGCCGACACAACTCACGACGAGATGACGGACATTGTCGACATTACGCGCTACCACAAACGAGAAGAACGACTCGAATCTGATGTCGTCAAACTTCCGCATCATTGCAGCTATAAATCGCTTGCTCCCGAAGGAGAAAAAGGCAAAGAAAAAACCGAACCGGTCGAAAACGTAAAATGGCTCTATGAGGAGAAAGGCAATAAGGGACTTAAAATCGTCAGCACGAGCGACCCGATTCCTTCGGTCGATACGACTCAGCCCCCACACCGCCAAGCCGCTAATTATTACCGCGATTTGGTCAAAACGAAAGGCGGCGAGTTTCTTGTAACGATGGAACATCCGAGTCAAACGTTTCCCGCCCCGTTAGTTATCAGCATTGACTCTTTGGGAGCGAGAACAGAGAAAAGAAATACGACCGGCGGCGGCAGCATAACCAGCGGAACCGCGCCGCGCGCGGGCGAGAGCAAATGACTGAAGATTTTGTTGAAATTCCTCTTCGGGGGCGGGAGTTAAAACAAGTTGCTCCTGACAAACTGACAATCGCCAAAGCGCGGCAGGTCGCTGCCGCGCTCAACGTTGGACTGATGAACTGGGTCGAGTTTGTCGCCAGCTATCATCATCTCTCATCTTCTTCCGATGGGGTCGGCGGAATCCTTGAAATCGTCGCCGAAACCGTAGTTTTCGACGCCGAAGTCGAGCTCCCGCAATATCCCGTCTGCGAAATCGAGCCGCGCGAGCGCATCGCCGTTACCTTCGGGCGAAACGACAATCATTATCCAAGAGTATATGCCTTGCGGCGCAGTTTTCCGAAAGTGTCGCACCTCAACGTCGAATCGTTCGAGTTACCGCGCTCGCTCTGTTTATACAATAAGCCGTATTCCGACATTAAACTCGGCTGGACGCCGATAGGATTCGTCGAACGAGTCAGGAATTGGCTGTCCGACACCGCTTCGGGCAAACTTCACAAAGCGGACCAACCGCTCGAACCGCTGCTAGCCGGCTCAGACGCTTTTATCGTCCTGCCCGCTAATTTTCCCGAAAATTCCGGCTCGGAGAATTTAGCGAAAGTTAAAATGCGCGTCGACCACTGGGATAACGGACGTTGGTGTTTTTCTCCTCAAGATACAAGAGCAGCGGACAAAAACGCGCCGAACAACCTGATTTTCTCGCTTATGCCGATTTTGGGCGAGCCGCAAGAGCACGGAATCATTCGCCGCAAGCCCGACAACTTGTCTGAATTAAACGAGTTTTTGCAAAACGCGGGAATAAATTTGTTGGACGGTTTGAGAAATTCATTGAGAAATCTTCTGAGCGATAATCAAACCCTGTCCTCAGGATTAATTTTTGTCGTTGCCCTGCCCAAAACCAGAACCGGTAAAGTCGCGGTTGAAACGGCGGAAACGTGGGCATTCGCGTGCGTTAAAGATAAAGTCGGCGATGACGGCAAAGCATTTTTTTCAATCGCCCAAATCGGCAAGGAACTCAGCGTTTTAGATGTTGTGGACGGTAAAGCAGGACTTATCGTTCCGACAGATACGACAAAATCGGGAGAGCCAATAAAACTATTAACTCTCGCGCCGTGTTCTCCTCTTTCCCGGGAAAACGCGCCCGTGTGGAGCGGAACGAAAAAACGCAGCGACGACAAAATTACCGCAATCGGAATGGGGGCGCTTGGATCGCAGGTTTTCTTAAATTTAATTCGCGCAGGCGACGGCGAATGGACGCTCGTTGACGAGGACGTTTTGTTGCCGCATAATTTCGTGCGCCACGCTGCATACGGCGGAATGGCGGGTTATGCCAAAGCCGAGTTTTCAGCGTTAATTGCCAATGCGACGATTAACGCGCCGCCGATTGCTTGTGCCATCGTCGCCGATGTTTTGGCTCCGGGCAAAAATGCGGAACACCTTTCCAAATCTTATTCCGACTCATCGGTTATTTTAGACTTTTCCGCTTCTCAGGCTGTCGCCCGCTATCTCGCTCTTGATGTAGTAGCCAATGCGAGACGCATCTCGCTCTTCCTAAACCCGACTGGAACAGACCTCGTACTGCTTGCCGAAGATTCTGAGCGAACCGTTTTGCTCGATTCGCTGGAAATGCAGTATTACAGACTGCTGATTAGCCGTTCAGAACTGAATGTTCACCTTAAACTTCCCGTCGGTCAAGTGCGGTTTTCGGCGTCGTGCCGCGAAGTAAGCAATCAAATTTTGCCTGAAAACGTCGCTCTCGCGGCGGCAATCGGCTGTCGTCACCTAAGACAATTTTTAACGCCGTCGGTAAATGAACCGACGGCGGCAATTTCCGTTTGGCAAAGCGAAGAAAACGGCGAAACGCGAAAATTTTCTGTTGCCCCGGCGCGCCGGGTTTCGGCACAGGTAAACGGCTGGACGATTTGCACTGATGAGGCTTTACTTGAAAAGATAAAAGTTTTGCGCTTCGGAAAACTACCCGTCGAAACCGGTGGAACGCTCGTCGGCAGTTACGATATGCAAAGAAAAATCATATACATTGCCGATGCTCTACCCGCTCCGAAAGACAGCATCGAAAACCCGACGTATTTTATTCGCGGCTGTTACGGATTAAAACTCCAAATCGAAGCTATCGAAGAAATGACTTTGGGAAATTTGCGGTATATCGGAGAATGGCATTCGCATCCTGTCGATCATTCCGCTAAACCGAGCGACGATGATCGAACACTGCTCGATGAAATCGCCGCGATGCAACATAAAGACGGAAATCCAGCTTTAATGCTGATTTACGGCGAAAACGATTACACCTTGCACGTTGTTTAATTTGGCTGACGTTTTAATCGCTAATGGTATATTCAACGAAAAGCGGATTAATATTTACCGAATCTTCAAAAGTTTTCTTCTCTTTTGCCGTAAGTCTTCCAGTATAATCCGGTTCGATTTTCGACAAATCATTTTCGTCGGCGAGAAGCACTCGTCCTTTTGCTTTTTCTACAAGTCGATCTAAAAGCGGCTTGAAAGGCATCCTCCAGTTTTTCTTTTTCGCCATCTCGCTATCAACCGGAATCATCACTACGAGGTCAAGGCTTTTCATCAGCTCTAAACCCGTCTCATTCATCGTCGCATTGTGACTTCCGTGATGTCCGACTTTATAAAAAACGGTGCGCTCCAAAAGCTCTTTCGTCGTTGCAGTCGTTCTGCCGCCGTTTTCCTTAAACTTAAATACGAGCGGCGACCAAGAACGCCAATTGCCGAACTGCGCGTCGCCTGGAAAGATAAGCACTTTCCCCGATTCAACAAGTTCGATTGCCAAAGCCAGACACGTATTGTTCGTGTAACTGTCAAGGTTTAATGCTAACTCGCCCGCGACCGTCAGCCAATCGTCGTCTATTTTCCGCCAATCTTTACGTTCGTTTTTCGCAAAACCGTAATTTTGTTTGAAAAAGCCGTCCGTTTCGGCGGAATTTTCGGAGATGCGGTATTTAGTGTTAAATGGACAACTCGCGTCAGCCTTATAGGTGACAGAACTATCCGCCGAGGCTTGCAGAACGGCGGCGAAAAACGCATCTTCGAGCGAAAAACCGTCGGCGAGTTGATAGCTTTCCGCTTTCGGAGCGGTCATTTTTTTGAGCAATTTTTCGTCGTGCGGCGGACCTAAAATGTAAACTCGAACGCCTTCGATATTCGGCAGCGAGGTTATCGTTTCCGGGTAAAAATATTTATTATCGCCTTTTTCCAAAACATATCGCCAAGCCTTGTTTGTCGTATTACCGCCCGCTGCCAGCATTTCTTCGCCGCCGGAAAAATCCATCAGTGAAATTATCGCGTTTTTCAACGGCGCAAGCCGCTCCGACTGCATTTGTCCGATTGCCGCTTGCAGAGCCTGCATTTTAAGCTCGTGCCGTTTTTGCAACTCGGCAGCTAACGGGTCGGATAAATTTTCCGTCCAGCCCGTCCAGACTTCACCGAATTCCATTCGGTCGAAAACGTCTTTGGCTTGAATAAAACCCGAAACGTGATCCCAATGTTCGTGCGTAACGGCAACAACATCAATGCGATTGTTCGTGGTTTCGCCGATGCTGCGGGCGACTTCCGTCATTTTTTCGGCGGCGCTGTCAGTTCCTTGAATTACGCCGCAGTCAATAAGCAGATGACAGATTTTTCCCCCTTCAGCGAAGGTCAGCAGAAAACAATCGCCCAAGCCTTGCCGATACATTCGCACTCTGACGGAAACTTTACTCATCCATTTCCCCCGATTCAAAACTCGTTGTTCACACCGAAACTTCGATGCAAGAGAGCGAACGGTTCATTTCCGTCCTGATCTAAACGATTGAAATAAGTATTACGCAGTGAAGCGTCCGTTTTGTTAAAACGATAATTTTTTTGTCTGTCTAATCTTTGTTTGTCGTCAATCGGTTTTGTTATCGAATAGCGCAGACACAAATCATTGAGGTCAAGAATAAGCGTGCAGCCGCCCCGAAACCAAAATTTCGGGTTAAAATCGGCGTTGCTTTTCTTCCCGTTCTTTTCAGTTTTTTCATTAAACAATGATACCTCTGTTCTCTGAGTCATCGAAATAATAACTTGGTTAAGCAAATTTCCATCCGGTCCAACTCGTCTGGCGGGTCTCAGCGAGTGAACTTCAAAAATTGGTCTGCCGTTTTTCACACGCTCTTTCCCTAGAATCTTTTCTCCCCTTTCCGGCGAAAAAACCAAACCGGTTATTTGCTCGAAATTTTCCGATTCGTTTTTTGATAACAGACTAAAAATAAAATCGTGAAGAGCGGCTTTAATATTATTAGTCTCTTCAAAAATTTCCTTTCGGGTTTTGAGATATTCTAGTCCGTGAATGCGATCCCGCATCTTTTCAGCAATTTTACCGAAAAGGTTTTTCTGTCCCTGAATTTCAATTTCATCCCACAGCAAGCTGTCTGGTGAAAGTGTTTTGATGCCGCGCGGGTAAATTCCTCGTCGCCGAAAGGCTTCGACAAAAGCGATGCGATAGCTCATTTCGTCTTCGGGAACGAGATTATAATCGGCGGTTATAATCGCCCGCAGATAATCTCCGAAACTAAAATCAACCGGCGGGCAGTAATCAAGCCCGCGAATACACATTCCAAGAACGTGTTGAGCTGCTTTCGAGGCTTCGTTAGCCAAGCGGTTAACTAAGTCAGGGTGCAATTCGCCTATCGGCAAAACGCCTGAACCACCAGTGGCAATGCGCAACAAATCGGCGATTCGTTTTCGGTAAATCGAAAGAAAAGCGTCGAAGACGGCGGCGACTAAAATCGAGCCCCTCGCATGCGGCTCAAAAACTTTCTGGTAGTCTTCCGGGTCTGGCTTGAGCGGCTCCCACTTCTTAGTCGCAGGATTGATTTCGCCGATGGCGTTTCGCAATGCGCCGTAATGCCCGATAGCTTTACCGAACTGCTGGGCGAGTTCGCCGAGCAGGCTTTGGCTAGCCAAATCGCCCCGAGTTTTCGCAATCTGATGGCGCAAAACTTCGGGAAATGTAAAATGTTGAAAAAGCGCGACAATGTCGGCGAAGGCTTCGTGAAAAGCCAAAGAGTCCGGCTGGCTGTCTTCGACAAAGCGGCGATGCATTCCGTCCAAAAGCGCGTGCGTGGTTTCGTGAGCCACGATGTCGTGCGACAAGCAAGTGAAAACCATCCCGCCGGGAATATGGTCGCCTGTTGAATCGACAGAAACAGGAAAGTAACCGAAAAGCAGTGCCTTTTTCGCCGGACTATAATAGGCATTGGCTTCGCGCATCGCGTGCGGATAAATCCGCAGTCTTTGCACGAACTGGTCGAAATTTCCTGTGTTAATCGATTCATCTCGGCGAGGCGACCAAAAGGCTGAACGCCCCAGAGCCTGCTCGAAATTTTTGATGGTCGTCATCGCTACGGCATAAGCCATTTGCTGGTGAAACTGCGGATTGCTCTCCGAGGGCAATAGTCCGTCTTGCGCCAAAACGAGAGAATCGCTCAAATCAACGGGTGCGTAAAAACATTTGCTCGCCGGATCAAAGTCTATAACTTCGATGTATTCACCGATCGGACCCTTTTCGAGTTCTTCCCATTTAATTTTGAAAACCGTTTGGTTGACGAGTGCTGTTTCCAGTTGAACAGAAAGACTCGGGTCAAATGAGTAACCGCGCAGGCGGCGAAAAACAGGGAGTTTGACAGACATATTTTTAAGATTAGTTGTCGGAACTTCTTTAAGTACCCGAAGTAGTTCCACATATTCTGAGAAAAAATAATATTTAATCGGCAGCAACCATTTCCCATTTTAAGTTCTAAAGAATGCAAATTCTTATATCAGGACAAATATTTCTATAACGCATCGACTATCTACCTGCCGTTTTCATCCGAACGCTGCTTAGCCTTTTTTTCCGATAGTTCCTCAGCAAACTGTTTGACCATTCGATTGAGCATGCTGGCATCGCCTGCCTGTTGAAAGTCCCAGAGTATTTCGGCTACGCACATCTCGACGAAGACCGATTTGGAAAACGCTCGCCGCTGACCGGTCGGCATCTGCCGGCGCAGACGCGGAAAAACTTCTTCCATTTTGTCTACCAACTCGATTGAAAAAAGAAAGTCAACGTGTTCTTTACTCGAGTTTGGCACAATACTCCGTTCGCTCTCGGCAGAAGTTTCGGCATTTTTTAGAGCGCTGTCTGAGATTGGATTATCGAAAATGGGTTTTGAGTCGTTTTCAAGACTTGATTCCCTAATTTCCCCTTGTCGTTTTGTTTCGGCAGCACTTCCCTGCCCTGCCTTGCTTTTCGCCGATGATGTTTCGGGCGACTCCGGCAACTGCGATTGTGTTTTAACTGCTGTTGCTTGTATTGATAGCTTGGCTCCACCATTAATTTTACTGGAAGCAGTCTGCCCGCTTTCCCGCTCGCTAATCGTCGCCGCAGGCGTCGGCACACCTGACAGAATCTCGTCCATTACATTCCCTTTACCGAAAACGCTCGGCGTCGGTTTCCTTTTATTACTTGCCATTTTTCAGTATCCTTTCGCTCAAAGTTTGATAATCCCGCGCTCCGTTTGTGCCGGGCGCGTATTCATAGATGGTTTGCCCGAATCCCGGCGCTTCTGAAAGCCGAACGCTGTAACGAATCGGCTCGCATAATATCGTCTCGCCGTAATTCTGCGCGACGAATTCTTTGAGCTGCTCCAGAACTTCGCTCGTTTTACGCACCCGCCTGTCGGCAAAAGTCGGCAGCGCATATTTCCATCTCAGACTTTCGCCCTGCCCTTTATATTTGCGGATGCGCGCCAGATTTTCTAAAAACTCAGTCAGGCTCTTGAGCGTTAGAACCTCGATGTTAATCGGCGTGAGAACCTCGTCGGCGTAAAAAAGAACATTAACGTTCAAGCTGTCCCACCCCGGCGCGGTATCGACAATCACATAATCGAACTTACCCTCGATAGTTTCAAGCGCTTCCTTTAATCGGTATTGACTGCCGACATCCTGCCGCGAAATTTCCTGTTTGAGTCCCGCCAATTCCCTTCCACCGGCTAGCAGATGGAGATTCTTTCTAACTTCGACGGCTGCTTCGTCGAAACTCCTTTGACCAAGCACAAATTCGCACAGACCGTTTACCGGGTCGACCCCGAGCATCGGAGCAAGATGTCCCTGTGTGTCCGTATCGACGAGCAGTACCCGCTTTCCCTTCTCTGCCAATCCTGCCGCCAGATTAACGCTTGTTGTCGATTTTCCCGTTCCGCCTTTATTTATCTGGACGGCGATCTTTTTTGTCTTCATAAATTTTTATTCCGCGAAGTCATTGTAATGTTTTTACATTAGAATGCAACAATGTTTTTTCCTTTTTACATAAATACTTTGTTATGTAGTTACATAGTGATGTATTTATGTATTTTCTTTTAACTGTTTTACCCTAACTATGTAACAGTGTTTTACTGTATTTATGGATTTATGTACTTACATAGTTATGTAACTACATAAATAATAAAAGTGTTTTGATATATAGTAAGTTCGTAAAAACTAAATCTTATAAAATTCACAGGCAAAATCAGAGGGGAAGTAAGGGGAAGTAATCTGACGCAACCCTAATTTACAACTCTGGCGGTATGCTCGTTTTGCCTTCGCCCGTGGGTTGAAAAGAACCATGTAGAAGACACCATTCAGACACACAAAATTGTGAGAGTTGAACTTGCCGGTTTTGCAAATCCATTCGATAAAAATTATTTTATTTCAACCGTTTAATCACATATCGTCGGTAAATATACTAATGTACCGACGATATGTGATAATTTATTTTAGATGCATCCTGAAACGATTTCAAAAATCAGCGAGATTGCGGCGGAGAAGGGAATTGTGCGAGCCGAAGATGTCCTTCGAGCGGGCATTCGGCGCGAGTATTTGTGGCAGATGTGCCGCGAAGGAAAACTCGAACGGGTCAGTCGCGGAGCCTATCGGTTTCCAGGAACGAATATCGCCGATGTTACGGAACATCACACTTTGGCGGAAACAGCACGTTCGGCTCCGCAGGCGGTCGTCTGCCTTTTGTCGGCGCTGCGTTTTCACGACGTAACGACGCAAATGCCGTTTGAGGTGTGGCTTGCCATCGGGCAGAAGGCGCGTCGCCCGAAGATTGAGGATGCGGCGGTCAGGTTTGTTTATCTGTCGGGGGAAAGCCTGACCGCAGGCGTCGAAGAACATCGGATTGAAAACGTCCGGGTTAGAATTTACTCGCCGGCGAAAACCGTCGCTGATTGTTTCAAATTCAGAAATAAAATCGGATTGGATGTAGCGCTCGAAGCGCTGCGCGAGACGTTGCGGAACCGGCGGGCGACGCGCGACGAGATATGGCGCTACGCGAAAATTTGCCGCGTAACCCGCGTGATGCGCCCGTATCTGGAGGCGATGACTTAAAAATTAATTTTTTCCGGTAAACGGTTTACGGATTCCAAAAACTTATGGCTGAAAAAAAGAATTCGGCGGCTTCGGTTCGCCAGCGACTGCTGAATCTAGCGCGCGAGCGCGGTGAAGACTTCGGAATTATCCTGACGAAATACGGATTGGAGCGGATTCTCGCCCGGCTGGCGGAATCTATTTTTTATTAAATATGCACTATCACTATATAAAATAATGTTATACAATGTTTTTAATTGTTGTGATACTTTTAAGCTAAACTATCACCTGAATTTAAATATATGAAATCAAATGGCGCCAAGCAGCAGATATTGGAGAAAATAAAAATTGAGAATTTAACCGTTCCAAAATTTTATTATAAATATTTTCCTTTTAAAAAAGGTTATCTTAATAAACACATCGACATAGATTTGCCAATTATCGTCAGAAAAAAGAAAAATTCCGAAGACTTCTTTGAAATCATTGACCGTACTGAAATTTATGAATGGTCATTAATTGAAAAAAATTCAGACATTTCCTGTATCGTCAAAAAAATGAATGACATAGAGGCAAGAGTTTATGCACTTGAGGCAACGCTTATGTCTAAAACTCTAACAGTTATACAAGCAATCGCCTGCCGGCAGGAAATTCTTCGATTGGGCGGTGAGTGTTCACCCGCAGATGTAATCCATTTCTCCAGAAAAACCAGTAAGCCAACTTACGATCGTGCATTTAAGTCGTTTACCTGGTTTCAAAATACAGCGCGCACCGAACTTTTTCCAAATGTATCAGAGTCGACGGAAATTGAACTTATCGCCCATTGTATAGACCAGTATGACAACAAAGGTTTTAAAGAATTGAATTTTTCTCAAAAGGAATTATTGTCGGATTTTGTAAAAATTTACCTCGAAAACGATGAGAAAATGAAGGTAAATTCGTTTCTTAAAAAATACTATAAAAGAAGCGAAACGGCTGAGGAAAATCAGCGAAAATACCCGTTCACAAATACCGTGTGGAAGCGTCGGGCGCAAAGTATCGTCGAAAATCTAATTCGCAGTTCAGAGGAATTTTTGATTTTAATTCAACAGCAGGGCAGAAACAAACTCTCAAATGAAATGATGAAATCTCTAATCGAGGATTCCGATAAAGCCAACGCCATTGCTGCACTCAGCAGGGAATTTGTTAAGATTGCAAGTATTTTGTCGAAAGTTAAACCTGAAGATAATCCGTTATTATTTAATGAATGACAGCTCCTACCGCTAACAAAATTGAATCCGAACTGCGTAGAATCTTCTTCTGGCACAAAGTATGTTCGCTTGAATCGATTGAGTTTATCCGAAAGTTGGGATTTCCAACCCCGTTGAATCTGAATGAAGACTTGCCGCTTCAAGTTTTATTCGCAGATTTGGTGCACGTCGAAAAAAGCACGCAGGGAATTTCAAAGGCGCTCAAAGGCTTACACGAAATGCTCACTACCGCCAGTGAAATAACTGATTTTTCGATTGATTTTCAAGATTATTTGTTTGATGTCTTTGGTGCTTTTGAGAATGCCATTAAGAATTACCCTGCAACAAATGACTTTAACGGCTCGGTTCAAAAAGAAAAAAGCGTGGTTGCCGACTTCCTGACTAACACAAGAAGAAACGTTATTGAAAAAGAAAGTTTTGATCTCGAGAATAATAAATTGCGCTGGCAAAGGTTGTGCGTCGCCGGATACCGCGCCGTGCGCATTGCGGTTGACCACCGCACGATTGACCAAGACGAAGTAACTTTCGAGCGGGCGAAACGGTCAGCCATCGCCATAAAATACGTTATCAAACATCTTCCGCTCGACGGTTGGATTACGGAGAATCGGGATTTCCTGGATTTTTCGGATGTAACCGATGCTATTCGCTTCGCCCGCGATACGGAAAAGAAAAGAAAACAAGAGAAAAAAAGCGGGGAAGTATATAAAATACAGCCGAAAGCTAATTATCAGACATTCAATAACTACCGCCGTATTGCAACTGTGCTTTTTCAGAATAGAGCATACAGTTGGAAAGCGTCCGCCAAACGAAAACACTTCGGTGTAGGCGGGAATTTGCGAGTTACTTACGACTCGGACATTGATTTTGAACCGGTAAAAGTTGCAAAAATCTATGGCTTGCGCGGAGACGTTTACACGCGCGACGAGAAAATCGAAGAGGATGAAGGCGGGGTCGAAACTGAATTCGATTATCCGGTTGACATGCCTTCCCAAAAAAGTTCGCCGAAAGGATCAGTTGAATGGTCGTTCGCCTTCGAGCCGACCGAGCTTAAACCGATTTGGGCAAAGGGATTACTAACTTCCGAGATGCTGGGCGTTCTGCTCTCCGTGCTGCAAGCGGCGGTGAACAATAAACCGGTTGAAGTTTCTCTGCGCTTGATTCTAGGTTTCGTCCAGCTTCAAATTTTCTACGGTTTTCGAGCCGAAAACCTGGCGAAAATGGAAATTATTTCGTCAGTTTCAGAAATCGACGGCAACGAAAAATCCTCACTGTTTCTTCTGGGTGAACGTGTTTATATAAGACCAAGGCGGGAAAACGGCAAAAACGCTTATGCCGCGCCGTTCGATGACCCAAGACGAGGAAACCATCTGCCGTCAAGTCGCTTTTTTTCGCTGCCCGTCCCGTCGTTTATTCTCGAAAATCTAAAGGCGCGATTAAATGAAGAAAAGTATCAAACGACGTCGGAGCTTTTCGCCTGGGTTGATAATGGGCAGCCGCAAAAACTATCTTCATCTACAATCGATAAATTCCTGCGCGAAGCGATGAAAAAAGTTGACGTTTCGGCGGAAATAATTGATGTCGCCAAAATTGCCCGGTCAATTCAGTCCCTGAGAACAATGGAGTTTAAACGCAGCGAGCTTTTGACAGCCCTGCTCAGCGGAGAAGTGCCTCGCCACCTCGCGTCGCAAGCGCATTATACCAATTACGAGCAAGTCGAAATCGAAGCGGAAAATAAAATCGTCCAGGAAATGACGGTCGAGAGATTAACCGAATCAAGCATCGATTATCGAAGACAGTTGGGTTTGCCGAATATCGAACTCCTGCTCGAATCATTAACCGCAACCGAGTCGTTCACCGGCGGCACCCTTAATATCGGCTCGCCGTTTATCGTTAAAGAAGAAATCCTGCGAAAGTTTTTGTGGGCACTCGAACGCCAAGCGAATAATCATAACGATTGGCGGATCCGATTTAACTGCCTGACCGCCCTGACCGCCCTCAAACTTCTTCTATTCAACGGATTACGCTCAGTCGAAGCCAAGCGATTGAACGATTGGCGTGTTTACACGCGCGTAGATAAGTCTGCACAAATGGTTGTCGAAGCCAAATACAATCAAAGATTCAAAGAATGGCGCGTCATCGAGCTATCTCCCGAAATGAGCGGCGAGATTCAAACTTTTCGCCGGGAACGGGAGAAAATCCTAAAAAAATTAAACCGGGAAGAAGAACGCAGCATCGGAGAAATAAACGGCGCGCGCGGCAACGCATTTTTCTTTTTCATTCGGCGGTATGATTTACCGCAGCCGCTGACGGCAGAAAGCCTGAGAAAATCTCTCGAAGAAGAGAGTATTTTCCCCGAAGGATTTTTCGGTAAAATAAATTTCGGAAGACATCTCTGGCGCACCTTTGCCGAGCGTCGTCAGTTGCCCGGCGAAATCATCGACCGACAGACCGGACACACGACGCGGGGGCGCGAACCACTCGGCGTGTATTCACTGCACGACTGGGTCACGTCCAACCGAACGACTCGAATAATAGAAAACACGCTCAGAAAAACGATTTGGTGGTAGAAGTAATGGCGAATTCCAAATCAACAACCGCTGCTTTAACTAAAGCGATCAACGATGAGAAAGTCGCTCGCGGATTGACTGTTATCAAACGCGATCCGCCACGCCGATTTCTTGCTTTGGACGATTGGAGCGAGGCGGCTATCAGTTCGGAAGAGTTCGAGGAACTGCGCCAAGAAGTTTTGTTAACGGATTTCCCCAAATTTATTACGGAGTGGGACGAAGCTATTACAAGAGCGTGTTACCTGCTTTTTGCTTTGATAGAAAGCGGCGGTTTGTGCATCAATAATCCGCAGCAAGTCCTGCCCGATATTAAAATAGATACGCCGGCGGCTGTTTTCGGCTACCTTAAGCAGCCGGTTGGACGGCGAAAACAGGACGATCCATTCACGCGCCAAAAAGAAGATAACGATGAAGAAGGCGAAGCGGTCGCCGTCCGCCAGCCACTCCACTTGCACGGCGCGAATCATTTGATGGCATTCACCTGTTACCGCAGAATAGTCCATAAAGCTATCGAGGGTGGAAATCTGCTCCCGGAATTGCCTTTGACACTGCGCGAGCTAAAAAAACAAACCACGTTAGTGTGGCTAGCCGATTATGGCAAACCTCCGAAATGGTCTTTGATTTTTAATCGTTGGCTTAAGGAAAAAATCCATGTTCTTAGAAAGAATAATTCTGTTAGTCAAACGCCTGCTGTCGACTGGAACGACGTTCGTTTGATTGCCCTTTGGCGGCTTCTCGAGAAAGAGCGGTTTCCCATGCTTATCGCTTACAGGCAGAGAAAATTAACTGTTACGAACCTGCCGGAAAAGAAAATGCAAACACTTCTTCTCGGCAAAGAGCCCAAATTTGGTAAAGAGAAGCGGATGGTTGTCGACGCCGACGACGCCGACGAGTTAATGGCGGAAGACGAAGAATTGCCGAAAAATTTTCAGCTCGTCAGAGATTTTTTGAATTTGCTTTTAGCCGACGACTACAAACGGAAACAAGCTGTCGAACAAAATAAAACGTTTTCAGATTTGCCGCAGATTAAGAACGACCACAATCCTGATTTGAAACATCTGCTACTGTGGTTTCTGTCATTAACGAAAGCAAATTTGTCGTTGCAGACGGTTTATTCATACGGACAAATAGTTATTCGTTTTTTGGAAGAAATTTATCCAACCAAATTTGCTGACGTTACAACATCGGACGTTGCCGGGTATATAGATAACACCTGCGGCAGTCCGAACACGGTGAGAAGCGTTCGGAACAATTTGAGAAGATTTAAGGAATTTCTCGAAAAGAATAAATTGCCAACCCCAGTCATTAACTGGAACAGCGCCGATTTAAAGGCTTTCGAGCAGGGAAGAGAGCGGGACATTTTAAGCGAAGCCGAATATCAAAATGTTCGACAATACGTTCTCGCTGAAAGTCTAAACAAAAGCTCCAACCACGCTGAAGAACTCATCTTATTGACCCTTCTTCGCCGTTGCGGGCTGCGCGTCGGAGAAGCTTCCTGGCTCGTTGCCAGTAACTTGTACGGGCGAAGCGAACTTAGACTGCGAGTTCCAAAGTCGAAAACGCGAACCGGCACGAATCGATTAATACCGATTTATTTGCTGCTCGACGAAACCGAATTAAAGGAATTGAAAGATTTCTTTCAATTAAAAAAATTAAAGGATGAACCGAGCCGATATCTTTTTATTGAGGAATCGGGTGAGCGGACAAAAGCCGCCCGTCTTGGCGTTAAAGCTGAAAATATTCTTAAAAAAGCGGGACTCGGCGGAGAAACAGCGCATGGTTTGCGCCACGGTCTTGCCAGCGCCTTATTCGCGTCTCTCTATCTGAAAAGCTGTAATGGCTTGCCGCCAAACCGATTTACTGAGATTTTAAAAAAATTCTGCCGTGAAGACATCGAAAAATTGGTGGTCAGTCATCCATACCACATTCAACTGATTCTCGGACACGCGGATTTATTCGTAACCTTCGACAGATACATTCATCTCGTCGAACTCGCTGTTTGGCATGCAGTAGAATCTTGTAAAGCACAAAAGCAATCGGAGTATATTCAAAAAAAATTCGCCGAGAAACTTCTGAAATTTGACGAACCGCAGTTTAAACCCAACATATTAAAAATGAAATTAACCGATGATTTACCCTTATCCGACATAAATATATTATTAGTAGAAATGAAATCAACCGGTGTTTTATCCTTGTCTGACATAAATATATTATTAGTAGAAAGATTAAGTAGTCTGACATATTTAAGTTAAAGTATGTGTGAATTTAGAAAATTTAATGAACAAATTTTCTCCGACTGCTGTCAAAGCTAATCTGATTTGATAGAAAAGATTCTCTTTGCTTTGATAATCAAGCGGCGATAACCATTCGTATTTTAGCTTGCGCCACAAGGTTTCGACGATATTCAAATGGGGCGAGTATCTCGGCAAATAGAACAGGTAAAGCCCTCTTTGCCGCCACACTTGCTCTCGTTCCTTGATAATTCGCGACGTATGAATTCGGGCGTTATCCAGAACAACAACCGTCAACCGCTTCAATCCCGTTGATAATCGTTCGAGGCGGTCGAAAATAAATCGGCTGTCGATGTTCTCTTCAATGGTTTCAATCAAACATTCATTGCCTCTGCTCAAAAGCGCCAAACAATTTAATCCGCCGCCTTTGTTTGTCGGCATAAAGACTTCTTCATCGGGAAACTGCCAGCCGTATGGAATACACGGCTCTAAACTGACGCGGCTTTCATCGCCGTAATACAAATTTATTAACCCCTGTTCGGATAAACTTTCCAACTGACCCAAAATCTCAACTTTATGCCGGGCGCATTTCAGCCGTTTCCTTGTGTTTCAAACGCTTTCGGATTCGTTTATACCGGCAGTTAAAATTTTTAAGTAACGTGTCAATGTTCGGGTTGAAAACTCTTTGCCTAAAGAGGCTTCCAACTCGGCGCGGGCGATTGAAATTCTCTGCCGATGTTTTCGCACCGCTTTTTTGACCGCTTCCAAATCTTCGGTTTGAGATAAAATCGAGCGGCGTCCGCGTCCCGTCCGAATCAACAAACCATTGATGCCTTCGGTTTTATATCTGTTCAGCCACAGGTTGACTGCTTGCTGACAGAAGTCGAGAAAACCGGCAATCTCCTCAGATTTGCGCCCTTCGCTTTTTAACAAAACCATTTGACAGCGAATGCGAAAGGCATGGCTTTTGCCGTTACGATAGCCCTTTTCCAATTCTTTTCGCTGGTTGTCATCCAGTTCAATTTTGATTATTCTGCCCATAAGCAGATAGTTTAATACATTTGTGTCAGACTACTTAATTCTACTTTGTCAGATTAAAAAGTGCCTTCGCCTCAAGATGTCATTTTGTCGAATCTTGTGTCTTCGATGGATAGTTTGCATCAGTATTTCCGGCTCATCCAGCTTGTTTTTCAAGATGTTTC
>JAABUN010003897.1_pt1 | contig 21688 bp, 19 predicted proteins | sample 5559311 | NCBI WGS metagenome assembly JAABUN01 (sample SAMN10711877, study PRJNA513370) | rock metagenome | isolation source: Antarctica rocks | place: Antarctica: Victoria Land, Siegfried Peak sud
GCACGAACCTATGCTCAGTTAGACCAAGCCATTACCGATGCTCTCGCTGCCGTGACAACTAAGGACATAATGGGCTGGTTTACCCACTGCTGTTGCTATGTTTCACCCAATTGAGAACTGCTGTAATAAACAATTTCTGGTGTTTTTTGCTTGGTCAGAACTTACGCAGAGATCCCCCAAACCCCCTTAAAAAAGGGGGCTAACAGGTTCCCCTCTTTTTAAGAGGAGGCAAAAAGCGGTGTAGCTATGCTTCCCGCTTTATTGCCGTGGGCTAGGGGAGATCAAAGTTTGAGCAACAAGAGTGCGTAAGTCCTATTGGTATAAAGGTTGGGAAATTGGCGGTATAGCGCGGATAGGACAAATTCAACTGTTGCAGCCATTCTTAGCAATTTCAGCATCAGCGTTGCTATTGGGTGAAGCGCTTTCTCCTCTAACTATCGGCATAGCAATTGTGTTATTTACGCTCGTCATATTGAGCAAAGCGGCTGTAAAACGTTTGCTGACTAAGGTTATTTAAGAGAACATCTTTGCTGCAAGGCTTGCTTAAGCAATATTTGGTATTCTAAATCTGCTACTTGATAAGCCCCAAAACGTTCCAAGTGTGGATTCATCATTTGAGCATCGAAAAGGACAAATGAACGCGATCGCAATCTCTCGACCAATTTCACCATTGCTACTTTTGAACCATCGGGAATGCGGTAAAACATTGATTCACCGATAAATATTCCACCAATTGCAATACCTAGTATTCCCCCGGCTAATTCGTCACCAACCCAGGTTTCAAAGCTATAAGCCCAGCCGTTTTGATAGAGCGCCCAGTAAATTTCTTGCAACTCGGAGGAAATCCAAGTAGTTTCGCGGTTAGCACAGCCAGTTACTACAGCTTTAAAGTCACGGTTAATCGCAACCGTAAAACGATCCGAATTTAAAACGCGCTGCAATGACTTGGGGTAGCGAAATCGTGTATCTAGAGGAATTAAAGTGCGATCGCGGCTCGAATACCAGTCTAAACTTTCGCCTTCTTCCGACATCAAGAAGTAACCTTGAGCATAGCCTTCAATAATGGCTAAAACATCATATTCCATTTATCAATTCGCGCGTTTAAAACGCCATTTTATAACTATCTAGCAAGATTAATATCGACTCCCGTGAGATAACCCAAAATATTGATTGTGCAGCTTTGCGATCGCACTCCCTGGTTTTTCTTAACTTGGCGATCGCGCATTTATCCAGAAAGTATGTAGACTAACGATTAATCTCACCCGCCAAAAGCCAGCGCGATAGAAGCTTGCGAACAACGGGCAGGCTTTTAGTCAGTCTGAGCCTCCCTTTGTTTGGCTTGAATAAACGGTTTTCATTAAGATGGCTTATGCTTGTAGGATCAATTCCATCAGATACTCATCATAGAATTGACCCGCCTTAGAAAACGCTTCCCGCTCTGTCCCATAGATGCAGAACCCAAGTGATTTGTAGAGTTGGATGGCAGCCTTTTGGGTGGTGACGACGGTAAGATGTATTCTACGCAAACCAGAATCGCGCCGAGCGCGTAAAAGGACTTCAGTGACAAGCGCCCGTGCGATACCGCGCCGCCGAAAGTCAGGTTTAACATAAAGACCAGCAATAAAGCCACGATGTTTCTCGTTAGCTTCTTCAAACAGTGAAAAGCGAATTGTGCCGACAAGAAGGTAGTCTAGAAAAGCTCCAAGAAGATAGGTATCTTCAGATTCTTGGAGGCGCGAAGCCACTGCTTCGAGGGAGAGCTTTCTTTCCTTCTCGACCGGAGTGCCAAACGCAGGTGGTTGCTCGTATAGAGCAGCCAAGCGGAGTAATCGATATCCTTCTACGTCTGCGGGCGTAAGTGTTCTTATTATCATGCTCTATTTCAAAATAGCATCACACGCAAAAATCCTGCGCGCAGGAATCTGAAGTATTTATTATATTGAAAGTCTCCATATAGTCTTCGACTCCATAACACTATACAAGCCTCTGAAGCTTTCTTCCTAACATCCATACGTTGTAAAAATTCTGTAGCAAAGCTTGAAGTGTTCGGGCGATCGCACTTTTAAGCTAATAATCTCTCTATGCAAATTGTTATAACTTACAAGCTAAAAATATAGACCCTTGGCACGATAATGTATTTACTAGCCAAAATCCCGTATATTTCTAGCGGCTAATTACAATGGCTGAACCAATCCAAGCAATTACGCTTCCACCACCTCAAGACCCTTTACAAGAAGGCGAATGGCTGCAAAACTCCTTAGAAAAGTGGCTAAATGAAGAATTTTTACCAGAAGCAGTCAACGCCCAAATAGCCCGACGTGCGGCGCAGATTTTTGTCCGGCAAAGAATGGAAGGGGAAAACGATCTTGGTTCATTTATGCAACAAAGGGCGTGTACAGTGTAATCTAAAATAATGAATCAGCCGCCAATTCTACAAAATAATCAGTTGAGTTTGTTCCCATACACTTATAAAGAGACTTTGAAAGATGGCGTTGGTCTCAGCCGTGCTGATCTAGGAACTTTCAAAGCTTCACTGCGTGCGCCGATTCATCGTTGGTTTACTTATCCCGCCGGTTTTTCCTATAAAGGTGTAGAAGAAGCGTTTAAGCTCTATAGTATTTATCCTGGAATGACAGTTTACGAGCCGTTTGCTGGAACTGCTACCACAAATCTTGTAGCCAAACGACAAGGCGTGCATTCGTTTGGAATTGAAGCACACCCTTTTATCCAATTTGTAGCGCAAACTAAGCTTTTTTGGGAATTTGATATGCGTCAGTTGCAACGAGAGATTGACTCGCTGACGGCTATAATTCAAGATGCCACTGCGCTGGGAGTAAATGAGTCTGAAGTAAGTGTGTGTTTTCCTGAGTTAGTTCGTAAATGCTACCATCCTACGAAATTAGCGCGACTGTGGGTGTGCCGTGAAGCAATTTTAGCATTGCCAGCCTCACCTTTTCGTAATCTGGCGAAATTAGGGTTAACTAACCTCTTACGCTCCATAGCTGACGTACATACAGGGTGGCCCTAGCATTGCTCCTAGTAAATCGAAAATCTCATCGCCTGATGTATTAGGGTGCTTGCGTAATCAGCTTTATTTAATGGCAGATGATATAGCTCAAACTGCTAGAGAAACTTTCCCTGGCGCTCAGACACATCTTATTGGAGGCGATTCACGTGAGCGCCACGACATTATTGAAGATAACTCGGTGGACTTATCTTTCACATCGCCACCCTACTTAAATAATTATGATTATGCTGACCGAACGCGCTTAGAAACTTACTTTTGGGGTGAGGCAAAGTCATGGAGTGATATTACCAAAAAAGTAAGAAATAAACTTATTATGTCAGCTACTACACAGGCAATTCGCAGTGGTTTTGACAAAGACCATGCAATGTCTGACGAATTATGCTCTGTTGCGCCTTGTGTTGCTAAAATGCTGCAAAATAAAGTTTCGCAGTTAGTCGCACTCCGTATGGTAAAAGGCGGAAAGAAAAGTTATGACCTTATGGTTGCAGGTTACTTTAACGATATGCTACCTGTTTTGCGTGAAGCCTACAGAGTCTTAAAGCCGGGGGCTGCATTTGTTCTAATTATGGGCGATTCTGCGCCCTATGGTGTTCATATTCCCACCGACATTTATCTAGGAGAAATTGGAGTTGCTATAGGTTTTACACGCTACGAAATAGAAGATTTAAGGGTGCGAGGGGGCAAATGGAAGAATAATCCCCAAAGACACTCTGTAATCCTTAAGGAATCAATCCTAACCTTGTTCAAAAATTGATCCATTATCCTCACTAGCATTGATTTCTTTAACTACTTTTTCTACTTCCCACAGCGCAGGACCGTTCTCATCGTTTAACACCGTTTCAGCATCAAAATCATCTAAAAACTGAATTGCATCAGCAATCGAATCAAAAGTGTAGCGGCGCGACTCACCAAGATTGGTTTCAATAACAACTTCGATTTCACACACTTCGCGCGGAGTTGCTGTATCGAGTGTTTCAGCTAAAGACTGACGTAAATTGGACTCAATTGAAGCCAATAATTCTTGTGCAATCAAATTGAATTGTTCTTCAGTGAGCTGACTCCAAGCCAGCCACGCCGCCATTGCTTTATCTCTGTCTTTCTCCCCCCCACCTAAAATCAACACCGTATTTTATGAGTGTATCGGCTATGTGAGAAAACCCAACTTCAAAAAGGCTAACATCAAAAGATTCCATCATCGCTTTGGATGAGCCGCTCCAACTTCCTGCAATGACCGCAATAGATTTTCGCACTGTTGGAAATGTGCGCCGCAAGCTGTAATGAGCAGTGCAAATCCAACTGCCTTTGTCCCGGTTATGTTTTTTGTAGCGAATATATTTTGATTCAATAAGAATTAGCGGTTGCATCCGCGCGTTTGCTATTACAGAATCAATGTTGTAAGCGTTACCAGCCGTATCATGCAGCAGTAACTTTGTGGCACGTCCTGTTTTGGGATTAGGCCGCCCCGCACTAAGATAAACGCAATCGTTTTCCTCTGCCATAGGACGAAGTAGGCGATTAACTTCGCGCTCAATAAGAGCGCCAATTGCTTCGCCCAGCGTGCTACCCGGATTAGCAACTTGAATTATTGGCAACTCTACCCTACAGACTTTAAGTCTCTATTTAGCATAAAATTTTATCATCTCATTTTTACAGTTTTCTCACTCTGTCTGTACAGAATCTTTAAATATGCCTACATTGTCTCGGATATTGTCCGGAAAAAGTCTGTAGAAAAAGTTGAAGCTTTTGAGTTAATCCGCACTATATGCAAATTGTTATAACTTACACGCTAAAAATATAGATCCTTGACACGATAATGTATTTACTAGCCAAAATCCCGGATATTTTTAACGGCTGCTTACAATGGCTGAACCAATCCAAGCAATTACGCTTCCACCACCTCAAGACCCTTTACAAGAAGGCGAATGGCTGCAAAACTCCTTAGAAAAGTGGCTAAATGAAGAATTTTTACCAGAAGCAGTCAACGCCCAAATAGCCCGACGTGCGGCGCAGATTTTTGTGCGGCAAAGAATGGAAGGAGAAAACGATCTTGGTTCATTGGTAATTGCGATCGTTACAGAAATGCAAGCCTTTGACTTTTCTAAAAGCTTTTATGGAGAATTTGCGATCGCCAATGCCGTCAGCGATCTGCTTCTAGATAGTCTAGGTATTGATCGCTGTTGCGGACAATAAAACTGATATCAACTTGCCCTAACTTCCTAGTCCCTACTAAAAAAGACAATTAATTCTCCTCTCTGGGCTGGAAATAGTTAGAGGCAAGTAGGAAGTTGTCGATTCGGTGAGTGGGAAATTGGGCGCACTCGAAGCGCAGGCATTGAGATGATATTTACCCTAAGCCCGATACTGGATGCGATAGATCCGTCCATTAGCTTCTTCCGTCACCAGTAAACTACCGTCGGGTAGCACCAGTAAACCAACTGGTCGCCCCCAAGTAGTAGGCCCCGTAGAATCGAGCAAAAATCCCGTCAAAAAGTCTTCATAGTAGCCTTGAGGTCGCCCGTTATTAAAGGGAACAAATACAACTTTGTAACCTGTGGCGCGATCGCGATTCCAAGAGCCGCGAAAGGCAGCAAAGGCACCATTACGGTATTTTTGGGGGAAAGAAGTGCGATCGTAAAATTGCATCCCTAAAGCGGCGGAATGTGCCTGAAATAGCACGTCTGGGGTTTGGGTGCGGCTGGCAAGTTCTGGGCGTTTGCTTTTACCATTGACTACTTGCCGAGGATCGAGATTGTTGGGTGCAAGGTAAGCATAGGGCCAGCCGTAAAACTGTCCTTGTTGCAGGCGTGTAAAGTAATCTGGCACTAAATCGTCACCGATCGCATCTCGTTCGTTGACGGTGGTGTACAGTTCCCCAGTCTGGGGATGAAAGTCTAACCCGATCGGATTACGCAACCCAGAAGCAAAGGTTCGACGACCGGAACCGTCTAAGTTCATTACCTGCACCGAAGCGCGGGGTAAAGGTTCCTCGTCAATATTCGACTTGGAACCAACAGAGACGTACAACTTCTTGCCATCGGGGGAAGCTACTACATTGCGCGTCCAGTGTTGGTTGTAACCGCCACCAGGAAGATCGGTGATTTTTTGCCCATTCCCGCTAACTTGTTGTTGTCCTTGCTTGTAGGGAAAGCGCAATACAGCGTCGGTATTGCCAAGAAAGAAGGAACCATTAGCGAAAGTCATGCCAAAGGGAATATTTACGCCATTTTGAGCCGTAGCAAAGGTTTTATTTGTATCTGCCGCCCCATCACCATTAGTATCGCTTAGTAGCCGAATGCGGTTAAGTCTAGTTTCTGTGACTAATACGTCTCCACTAGGCGTTAAAGCAAGCCAACGGGGACGATCGAGGTTTTCCGCAAATACATTGACTGTAAAGCCTTGGGGAACCTGCAAAGTTGGGTTTTGAGGGATGGGTACAACATTAGGAGACTTGGAGGCGCTATCGCTGGCAAACGGTAATGGCAAACTAGCAACGCTAATGCGGATAGGTTCAGGTGATAGAGATTGAGTTTGAATCGCGTTTTTAGGCTGGCTGGGACTTGCGGCTATTTGGGTTGAACTACTTTCTGAAACCTGGGGCGCAGCTTCTTCAAGCGCCGCAGTAGAATTACAAGCTGCGGCAGTTGTCATTAGTAGTAGTAGCAATAAGCGTAGATTCATATTAATAATTCAAATTAAGTTATCTCCAGGTTAATAAATAGCTGGGGGAAGTTGCCAAGAATTCGCCTTTTACGGAGAAGCATTGACAGGGCGAAACTGATAAGGCGTATCTTTTGCTCCCCATACTTGTTTACCTGCGCCGTTAAAACCGCGATCGCGCGTATCCATTCCGGTTTGATGCAAAATAATTGTATTTGTAATTCTAGTTGCACCTCTAAAATTACTCGGACAGCCACCGGGCGCTGTTTCACCTATATAATTTTTACCTGTGGGTTGTAGAAATACACTACAGTTAGATTCACCCAACTCGCGGCGCTGCACCACTCTTTGAGCTTCTGGTTTACTACATAAACCAATCCAGGATTGAGGATTTTGTGGTTTAAACGCCGCTGATTCAACTAAAAGATTGTCTTTAGTAGGTGCAATGCGTAAAAAACGCTGACGGTAAGGTTTAGCAAGCTGCTTTGTCAACGCTTGTTCTTGATAGAGAAAAACAGCCGGAGGATTCACATCTAAGGCATCCAGCACTTGAACTAAGCAAGTTGTGATGCGGACGTTGGGAGAATCTGGATTAGCTTTTGCTTGAGCGGAAGTATCCATCGCGCCGACTAGATGCGTTACGACTTCCTTTACCTGCTGTTGGATGGGGATAGTAATAACCTCTGCCTTAGCAGGTATTGCCGTTACTAAGAAAAAACGGCGTTGCTGATTAGATGTATGAATTTTGGCAACGAGACGTTGCATTGCAACGTCTCTACGTTGGTTTTGAAATCACGCAAAATCATTTTCATACCTAAATTCAGCAACGCCGAAAAAACTACCAATTATTAAGGAGCGAATAGTTAGAGTATTCACAAAAAAATAGATTTTATGTTCTTATCTAGCTTAAACATTTCTCCCTGCTAAACGAGCGATCGCAACTGCTAATTCTGCCGAGTCTATAGGCTTGGGAACGTGTAACTCAAAGCCTGCTAGTAAAGCTCTTTTGCGATCTTCGGCTCTAGCATAAGCCGTCAAAGCTAAGGCGGGAACTTTGCCCCCTTGTTCCTTTGTAAGCGCCCGGACTTTTTGAATTAGCCCATAACCATCAACTCCTGGCATTCCTATATCACTCACCAATACATGAGGCTGAAATTGAGTAACTTCTATTAGTGCTTCCGTTGCTGTAGCTACAGCTTTTACTTCGGCTCCATACTCTAGCAATACTGCACTAACTATCTCTCGCGCATCTACTTCATCATCTACGACTAATACACGCACGCCATCTAGGGATGGTAAACAAAAAACTGGTTGCTCGGTAGAAACCACAGGCATTTCTGGCGGTACTTCTGTAACTTGCCTTGCTACCGAGCTAATCGGCAAATTGACCATGAAAGTCGATCCTTTTCCCATCCCTTCACTTTCGGCTTGCACTGTCCCGCCATGAAGTTCGACCAAATGACGGACAATTGCTAAACCTAGCCCTAAGCCCCCATAAGTTCTTGTTGTTGTCCCATCTTCTTGACGAAAACGCTCAAATACATAAGGTAAAAAGTCTGGACTAATACCTTGTCCGCTATCGCTGACGCAAATTTGAACGCGAGAATTCTGTACTTCTAATCGGACTTCAACTTGCCCACCTTTGGGTGTAAATTTGACGGCATTAGATAACAAGTTCCATAAAACTTGTTGTAGGCGGCTAGCATCTGCTTGGACTCGATTAATCCCCGATGCTACATAAAACTCTAGGCGAATATTTTTTGCTTCAGCTGCACTTTTAACCGTCTCAATGGCGGATTCTACTATTGGTTGAAGTTCTACCGAAGAAAAATCTAAGCGGATTTTTCCAGTAATAATCCGCGATACATCTAAGATATCTTCAATTAATTGCTGCAAAGACTTTGTATTGCGGTCTATAGTCTCTAAAGCTTTGGCAGTAGTAGTTTCATCAAACTTACGATTACGCAGTAATTGAATCCAGCCCACCATTGCATTTAATGGGGTGCGAAGCTCATGGGAAAGGGTAGCCAAAAATTCATCTTTCATCCGATTTGCCGCTTCGGCGGTAGCACGGGCAGCTTGTTCGCTCTCTAGTAACTTTTCGCGTTCGCTTTCGGCGGCTTTGCGAGTAGTTATATCATGAGAGGCGGCATACATCAAACCCTCCTCTAATACAGGAAAAACCGTCCAAGCTAACCAGCGATAAGAACCATCAAGGCATTGATAGCGATTCTCAAAATAGGTAGTAGGCGTACCTGTAGCCAGCTTTTCTACTTCGGTTATTGTTATAGCTACGTCTTCAGGATGAACAAAATCAAGAAATGGTTTGGTGAGAATTTCTTTAGAGGTATAACCGAGGATTTTTTCAAAGGCTGGGTTTATGCGTTTAAAATAACCATCAAACCCACAGATACAGAGCATATCGAGGGATAAGGTGAAAAAGCGATCGCGTTCGATTTCCGCAAGTTTACGATCGCTAATATCTACGGTAATTCCTACTAACCCTGCAACTTCTCCCTGGGGGTTAAAGTAAGGAGTTTTGTAAGTTATTACCCACATTATTTTACCATCAGCGCCTGTTACGGCTTCTTCTATACTCCGTTTGGGTTTACCCAAGTCCATTACTTCGCGATCGTCATTGTAAAACGCTGTTGCTTGTTCGGGGGGAAAGAAGTCATAGTCTGTTTTACCAGTAATTTCGGCAATTGGTTGATTGATAATTTCCGCCCCTCGGCGGTTAATAGCAATGTATTTTGCCTCCAAATCTTTGTAATAAACTATGGCGGGAATTGAATCTAATAAAACTTCCTGCTCAACAGCTTTTTGTTCTAGTGCGTCTTGGAGTACTTTGCGATCGCTGATTTCCTTGATTATACCAACTAGCCGAATTGGGTTGCCTTCAAGGTCGCGATAAACATTACCTGTTATCCAAATCCAATGAATGCTTCCGTCATCCCAAAATACTCTACATTCAAAATCCAAATCTTCATTGGTTGCCAAAGTGTGTTGAAATTGGCGATCAATATCCTGGCGCTCGTCAGGATGGACGCGGCTTAAAAATATTTCGTAGCTCCAGTCAGGTAGTAAAGTATCGTAACCAAAGACGCGATCGTGCTGAATATTTCGCCTTGCGGTTTTTGTTGCTAAATCTAAATCCCAATCGCCTAATTGTGCCGCTTCCAGAGCAAATCTTAACCGAGTAGTGCTTTCTCTGAGGTCTTCAGAGGATTTTTCGGCGGCGTTACGGGCAATAACTAAGCTTCTCGTCACGCCAAACAAAATAAAAGCGATCGCAATTCCCACAAACCCAATATAAGGTACGAGCCTGCTTTCCGAACCCAACTCAAATTCTGGGCGTGAACTATAAACAATGCTCCAAGTGCGCCCAGCAATATCAAGAGTTGATACTTTTCTAAAAGATGGTTTGTAATTAGGGTTATTTGCCGCAACTATAGAACTGTGTAGCAAATTTTCTGGGGTAATATTTTTGCCTTCGTAGATTTCAAAGTCAGTATCTGCAAGCTTTTCACTCCCAAAGATTCCTTGAATTAAATCGTCGGTGCGAAAGGGACTATAAACAAAACCAATTAAGTTTGCTTGTTTTTGGGCTACATTATTTGGGACTGTGCCATTGCGGTAAACGGGAACATAGAGTAAAAAACCAGCCTGCTTTTGCTTGTCAATTTCCTGTACTAAGGTGACTTTTCCTGAAGAAGCGGGTGCGCCAGTATCGCGGGCGCGGGTCATAGCAGTGCGGCGCACTTTTTCAGAGAACATATCGTACCCAATTGCGACCCGGTTGCGCGAATCCAACGGTTCTAGATATACAATTGCGTGATACTCGTTACGGGCAAAGTCTGGACGAATATTAAAGTTTGTGATTCCTTGCTGCTGCAAAGCGGCGATTAAGTCAGCTTTTTGTCCTGGCTGCACTCTTACCGAAAAGCCGATTCCTTTTACTCCTGGGTAGCGCTCTTGCAATCTTAATCGGCTTACAAAAGCCCGAAATTCATCGCGGCTAATACGATCGCTTGCTGCAAATAACCCGCTACTAGCCCGTAGCAAGGTAATATAGGTTTCAAAACGAGCTTGAATATCTTTTTGAGCGCGTTCGGCTGTATTTTCAAAGCGTAATTTGTCCTTAGCTTTAGCCGTCGTTGTCACGTAGGAAGCCGTTACACCAGTAAATAGTAGCGCGATCGCTAAAACAAAGTAAGGAACCCACGATTTACGAGGTTGAAAGCTTTTTAAGGAGTCTAGTTTCATCGAAATTGGCGCAGAGGTCGGTAGGATTGCATAAGCAGCTAGTCAAGCAATTCAATCGCAGCGTATTTAGGTGACAGAAGTATGGCTAAATAAAGTATGGCTAAATAATAATTGTCTCTAAAAAATCTTTCCTAAGTACCTTGTTGATTGTAAATCTATCAAAAGTAGTAAGTAAAATTACTTAATTAGTTTAGCTTATTACATTTACTGGAGGCGGAGCAACATATGTAAGCAAAATTGTTAATCCTAAAACTAGAAGTGCAAAGTCTGCCCTAAATATCACCTTCTTACAATGGCTCGAATTCCAACACTATCTTTCGATCGTGGCACATTAATTGTGCATCCACCACCTAAAGGTAAAACTTGGGTGGATTATGCCACTTGGGACGATCGCGTCGAAAAATTTCGCATTCCTGCTATCTATTACAGGTCGTTGGTCGAAACCTTGCAAGCGGAACAAACGGATTTTGTCGATAATGCTAGAGCATTTGTTACCCTGGAACTTATCTCCAGTATGGAGAAAGAACCTTATCCTCATCAAAGCGAGGCATTGCTCGCTTGGAAACAAGCTGGACGCAGTGGTGTTGTAGTTCTGCCTACCGCCGCCGGGAAAACTTACTTAGCAATGCTTGCAATGCAAGCTACTCCTCGCAGCACGCTCGTAGTAGTGCCGACTATCGATTTAATGCACCAGTGGTATGCTCAATTATTGGCATCTTTTCCTGACGCAGAGGTGGGGCTATTGGGGGGAGGAGCGCGCGATCGCACATCTATATTAGTTTCTACCTACGACAGCGCCGCCATCCACGCCGAAGCCCTTGGCAACCGTTATGCACTAATAATTTTTGACGAGTGTCACCATTTACCTACAGACTTTAATCGAGTAATTGCCGAATATGCGATCGCGCCTTATAGATTAGGACTATCGGCAACACCAGAGCGCACCGATGGCAAACACGCAGACTTGAATCTACTCATTGGCAAAGAAGTGTATCGCAAAACGGCACAAGAACTAGCAGGTAGTGCTTTAGCTAGGCATGAAATTGTCCAAATTAAGGTAAAGCTGACAGCTTTAGAACGCGATCGCTATAGTCAATTGATAGAGGAGCGCAATACTTTTTTAAAAGAGGCAAAAATTTCGTTAGGTAGTCTCAAAGGCTGGCAATTATTTGTCCAAGCCAGCGCACGTTCGACAGCAGGGCGCAGAGCCATGTTAGCCCACCGAGAAGCGAAGGAGATTGCTTTAGGTACGGATGGCAAAATGCGGATTTTGAGCAACTTACTGGCAGAGCATTACCCCGAAAGGACACTAATTTTTACCGCCGACAATGCTACAGTTTATCGGATTTCTCAAGAGTTTTTGATTCCCGCAATTACTCACCAAACCCCAGTAAAAGAGCGTCACGAGACATTAACGCGGTTTCGGGCGGGAGAATATAAGGCGCTAGTAGCTTCTCACGTCCTAAATGAGGGGATAGATGTCCCCGCCGCTAGTGTGGCGATTATATTGTCTGGTACGGGTTCGGCGCGGGAATACGTGCAAAGATTGGGGCGAGTGCTGCGGAAGGGCGATGAGCATAAGTTGGCGATAATGTATGAGGTGGTGGCGGAAGATACGAGTGAGGAAGGTACTTCGGTGCGGCGGCGCGGGGTAGAAACGAAAAATAGACAGTTAGAAATTGTGCCGTTGTATAGGGTGAATAGTAATGTTACCAAGCGAGTTGCTGACTCACCGGTTAAGTGGAGAGACGATAACTCCGAAAAGATTGAGGATTGATGAGGAGACTTTGGCGGTTGCGAGGGAGTTGATTGATTGCTTTATAGCGGGGCGGGGCGGTACTCAGGGAGAATTAGATAATCAGTTGCAAGAATTAGAAGGCGATAGCCCAGATTATCGCTTTAAGCGGGGTTTGGCTCATCTGCTGAAAAGTGCTTGTGAGTTTGAGGTGGTTAGTCCTTTAGAACCGCCATTATTAAGAGAGCGGGTATTTAGTTTGTCGGCGCTGAAAGTTCCAAGTTCTACTCAAAGTTGTCAAACTCTTGATACGTTAGCTTTGCAACTAAGTCAAGAATTGGAGAAAGAAGTTTTACCCGCGCACATTCGCGAAGGACTTTATGCAGACTTGGCAGAAAATAAGGTTTTGACGGAGTTTGAGGAGCCGACACCGGAGCAATTGCTGCACAAATACAATCTGTCTCAAGTACAGGGAGTGTTTTATCGCGCTAGTCAATTGGTATTAAATGCTCATCGCAATGTTCCGGGAGAGTATAAGCTGCTGTTTCGCTATTTGAAACTGTTTCAATTGATGGCTTATATTGAGGGCGATGCCGAGCATGGGTTTACAATTACCATTGATGGTGCGACAAGTTTATTTAAGCCTAGTACCCGCTATGGACTTGCGATCGCAAAAATGATTCCGGCGCTTTTGCACGTCACAAAATGGAGTCTTAGCGCTACATTACAAACCCGCGATTTTTACACTAATAATTGGAAAACAGGAAAGTTTAGCCTCAATTCCAATTGCGGTTTGGTGTCTCATTATCCGCCGGGTAAGCCTTACGACAGTATGTTAGAAGAAGCTTTTGCTAGTCGCTGGGAAGCTTTAAAATCCGATTGGGTATTAGAGCGAGAAGTAGATTTAATTCCGATTCCTGGTAGCGTGATGATCCCCGATTTTCGGTTAGTGCATCCTGATGGGCGGAGTTTCTTATTAGAAATTGTTGGTTATTGGCGACCAGAATACTTACAAAAAAAGTTTTCTCAGGTGCGTCGTGCGGAACGAGACGATTTAATTTTGGCTATTTCTGAACGTTTGAATTTAGAAAAAGCCGGGGTAAATTTAACTGATGTTCCTGCCAAAATCATCTGGTTCAAGGACAAGTTGTTGCCTAAAGCGGTGTTAGCAGTATTGGATTAAACTTAACTACTTATTAAAAGGAGTAATTTTGATACCTATTAAAACAACTATTACCGTCGCATCAGATGGCAAAGCTACAATTGAGCTACCCTTGAACGTTCTACCCGGTGGGCATAAAGTTTTATTGGTGATTGATGAACAATCTCTAAGCGATCGCCCAGTTGTCGATTATAATTCTACGTGGGATCAACTTGAGCAACTAATTGATAAATCTATTGTTGATACGGGAATAGAAAATATGGCAAGTTAACACTATTGTCATTTTCTTTTATCTTAAATAATTTATAGTTTATTGAGCCAGCTTTGCAGTGCTAAGTCCATAAGGGTATTTAGTTCGCAGTCAGCTTTATTTATTATAAATGGAGCAAATGAATCCATACTGTAACCACCTATTGCACTTCGCTTACCTGGGGGAATATATGCTGCAATACTAACAACTGGGTGAAATGTCTTCCAGTCTTTGGTAGAGCAACAAATTTGCATTCTACCTAAAGGATGTCTATACAATTTATTCGACTCATCGTTACTCAAAGTACGTGATGTTCTGCGATCAGGTATAGGTAAATATAAAAATAATGCAGGCTGATTGAAACCTAGGTTTCGCATCTCAGCACTGTATGTATTTGCACGTATCTCTGCACATATATTACTTTTACCTCTACCATATTTAACAAAATTTGCTCCCTTAATTTCTTGAATGCGCTCGTGGAAGCATAAAAATCTTTCCCTAACTTGTAAAATTATTTGTTTCTGTTCATCAGAACAGCCCTCTATCATTTTAGCTAATACACTAGGTATAGTTGGTAAATAATCTTTGATATTGTGAACTTGCTCTAAGTTGTATGTAACTTGAGCTTCCCAAGTTTGCGCTGTGTCAACATTGTTTAAATGAAGATATAGTTCGCTATCTTTTTTTACTACAAGGTTGAATTCAATAAAATCAAAGTTTAGCTTGCTATACTCTCGATCAATATAGTTGTGTGAATGGAAACTTGGCGTAATTGCAATTAACTTAACTGGTAAATCGTAATTTACATCAAATAATTTATTTTTTGCAAGATTGGCATAATACCTAGTTAATTGCTGAACAATTCCTCTATCTGGTGAGTTTTTGAGTTCTATTATTACTAGCTGTTTATTTTGAGATGCAGAAATAATATCGCATCGTTCGCCGTTAATCCGGCGTTGTCGTTCTAGAGGAATCAAATTAAAAATAGCAGTCAAATTATCTCAAATAAAATCTTCTAATGCTATTTCATTGGCAAATTCCCAAGTATTGCCTGCTAATTTAACAAGCTTATTCAATGGAGGCATTCTAATTGCTTGTCCATTTATCGAGCGCTGTCTTGACTTAGCGTGTAACTTTGCTTGCTGCACAACTATATCGCGGAGTTCACTAGGTATTTTGCTGTAACGAATACGGCGAGGCATATAATTTTGTTCATACTGTATTTTTATTAATCCCTGTTTTTAGGAAAAAGTAACAGTATAAAAGTATGGTCTGCTAATATATTTTCTAGATTTTTGAGCAAACAGGGTTTGTAAAGCTTTTAGCCAACATGACTTAGAGCGGTTTGTTAGACTGAGAAAACTAGGCTTTATTAAGTCAACTATCAGCAAGGACGCGCAGACCCGATGATGCTATCGACGTATCCCAATACTTTATTATCCAAAGAACTACTCAACTTACAGTACAGTTCAACAAGCGATCGCTTTGATGAAACTTGGGAAGCTCCCCTATCTACACTGCTTGGCTTGGGACGGGCGGCGGGTGCTGATTTTATTGAATTTTTCCTAGAGCGGGTAAACTTCATCAATTGTCAAGCAGAAGAAGACACAATTACTAGCATCTCTCCCCGACTATCTACGGGCGCTGGAGTGAGAGTATTCCGCAAGTCGGCAGACTGCTACGTTAGCACCAACGACTTATCATTTAACGGGCTAAAAGCTGCTTTAGAAAAAGGTTTATCTATTCTTGGCTTGCAACTACCCTCTCCCAACGCTTATATCCCCGAAATTAACTTAGAACTGCTAAGAGACTATGCTACTAAAAAAGGCAAAGATACTTGGCTTAGTGGATGTAGCTCTATGCAAGAAATGGGCGAAGTATTATTAGATGCTAATGCCCAGCTAAAACTCAAAGCTAGTCACGTGCAATCGAGGCGAGCCGTTTATTTTCGAGATTGGCAAGAAGTTTTAGTTGCGGCTAGTGACGGCACTTTTGCAAGAGATATTCGCCTCAGTCAGTCGGTGGGATATAGTTTACTGTGCGCCGAAGGTGCTAACCGTGCGGCGATTAACCAACGAGTTGGCGACACTAGCGCGCCTGGTTTCCTGAGAACATGGGACTATGAATCTACAGCCTCGGAAGTGGCAGAATCCGCCGGAAAAATGCTGTACGCCGATTACGTGGAATCCGGCAACTATCCAATCATCATGGCAAATCAGTTTGGTGGCGTAATCTTTCATGAAGCCTGCGGACACTTATTAGAAACGACCCAAATTGAGCGCAAAACTACACCTTTTGCTGACAAAAAAGGACATAAAATTGCCCACGAAAGCCTGACAGCGTGGGATGAAGGATTATCTACCGAAGCCTTTGGCACAATTGACATGGATGATGAGGGAATGCCAGCCCAACGCACGCTACTGATTGAAAAAGGTATACTAAAAAACTTTATTAGCGATCGCACGGGTTCGGTGCGTACCGGACACCCTAGAACTGGTAGCGGTCGTCGTCAAAATTATACCTTTGCAGCCGCTTCAAGGATGCGTAATACCTACATTGCTCCGGGAGATTATGCGACAGATGATTTATTTGCCTCTATTGACAAAGGCATCTATTGTAAGAAAATGGGCGGCGGTAGTGTAGGCGCTACAGGACAATTTAACTTTGCTGTAGATGAAGCTTATCTAATTGAAAACGGCAAACTAACTAAACCCCTCAAAGGCGCAACGCTAATTGGTGATGCTCAAGAAATCATGAACAAAATTTCTATGTGTTCCCAAGACTTAGGACTAGCGGCGGGTTTTTGCGGCTCTGTAAGTGGCAGTATTTATGTAACCGTAGGTCAACCACACATCAAGGTAGATGACATCACCGTAGGCGGTAGGTAAATCCAATAATTCAATCACCTGTAGAGACGTAGCAGTGCTACGTCTAATCGTGCGTAGGAACAGAGACTATAGCAGTGCTACGTCTCTACTAGAAAACAAAAACAAAAAAAATTGTAAAAGGTCTATTATCGTGACAAAAATCGCCGAACTTGCAAATTATGCTCAAACAAGTGCCAAACAATTAGGCATTAATAAATTTGATATTTACGGCTCATCAGTAGATGAAACCAGCGTCCAAGTAGATACCGGGGAACCAAAACAAGTAAAAGTTTCCAATCGTTCCAGTGTAATGGTCAGAGTCTGGAATGCCGATAATACAATGGGAGTTATTAGCACAACTGATGTAGACCCTAAAGGACTAGAATTAGCACTACAAACTGCTTACGAAGCCAGCTTTTTTGGAGTCAAAGACAACATTCCTGATTTTAGCCCCGAAGCAACTTCGCCCCTTGCTGCCGAAACCAAAGAAACTGCCCCCCAAGCACCAGTATCAGAACTAATTGAAACACTGATTAAAGCCGAAAAAGAATTACTATCAGCCCATAGTGCGATTTCTGGCGTACCTTACAATGCTCTTGCCCAACGAGATATTAATCGATTTTATCTCAATAGTGCGGGGGCTATTCGCAATGAGGCTCGTTCCTATACATCAATTTATCTCTACACCAAAACTGACCAGGAAGGTAAAAAACCCCGTAGTGGTGGCGCTTTTCGCATTAGTCGCAGTCTCCCTCGGCTCGACATTCCAGCTTGCCTAAAAGAAGCTACCGAAAAAACAATTAGCCATTTAAACTATGAAAAAGTTAAGACAGGCAAATATCGAGTAGTTTTCTCCCCGGATGCTTTTTTGAGCCTACTCGGTGCATTTTCTAACCTTTTTAATGCTCAAAATATTCTCGATAAACAAAGCCTTTCCACCCCCGAATCTCTGGGACAGCAAATTGCCTCTCCTTTGCTCTCCTTTGCTGATGACGCATTGCACCCCAATAATGTGGCAGCAGAAACCTTTGATGGTGAAGGTACGCCAACTCGGCGAGTACCAATAATTACAGATGGCGTATTGAGCAACTTTATTCATAGTGCAGGTACGGCTAAACGCATGAATGCTCAACCTACAGGTCACGCTAATATTGGCGCTAAGGTGTCTGTAAGTCCTCACTTTTACCATGTCTTTTCGTCTGCTACCGCCGAGCAGGAATATAGCCTAGATAACGCCGACAACGTAATATTTATTGACGACTTACAGGCACTTCATGCTGGAGTAAAAGCCTTACAAGGCTCCTTCTCTCTGCCTTTTGATGGCTGGATAGTAAACAACGGCAAGCTGACAAGTATAGAGTCGGCAACGGTAGCTGGAGATATTTTAGAACTGTTCCAATCAATTATTTTTATAGAAAAGGAAGCAGAACTAACTCCCGGCGGCGTTTGCCCTAGAGTTTGGGTTGATAACCTATCAATTACGGGAGAAAAGTAAGAGCGCTACCAAATCAAGCGCCTTTAACAATAGCTATCACCAGATGGTAGAGGCATTGGCTGTTGAAATGGCAAGCTCCAACCAAGATTAGCAGGTTGGGGTACTTCACTCTGTAGTGGTAGAAATCGCACTTTCTGTCAATTTTTGCCAATTATCTAAAACGTCCTTAAGACAACTAGCTAAAGGAACAGCAAGTAGTAACCCTAATAATCCGGCAACTTTGGTTCCTACCGCCAAAGCTGCCACAATGCCTACAGGACTAAGACCTGTAAAACTCCCTAATAGCCGAGGAGCGATCGCTTGATCAATTGTTTGATCAACGGCAACCGCTACAATTATAGTTTTTATTCCTAGCCAAAAGTCATGAGAAGCAACCAGTAGACTAACTAAGCTAAACCCCAAGACATCGCCAAACGGAATTAAAGTTAATACAGCGATCGCTAACCCAAAAATTAACCCAAAAGGAACTTTTAATACCAAAAACGTTACAGTCATTGCCACCCCAACCAGACAAGCTAGGGCTATTTGAGCAGCAAAGTAGTTTTGAAAGTTTTGCTGGAGCGATTGCTGTACTGCAAGAGCCAATTGAGGAGGTAACCACTTAAACAAATATGCCCAAATTCGTTTTCCATCTAATAATAAGTAAACAGCTAAAACTATTGTCAGCACTACTTCAGAAACATTATCAACCGCCCCAAGCGCCAAACTAAAAAAGTGTTCGGCGAAGGCTTGCAGTTCCTCTGGCAAGCGGTCTGTTAATTGAGTTACTAATTGATTAAAGTTGATCGGTAAATTCCGCGTTGCTGCCCAATCATTAAGAGTTTTTAGCTCTTGAGTCCCAGAATCAATCCACTTAGGTAATAGTAGTAAGCTGTCGTTCAACTGCTCTAAAAGAATTGGAACTAAAGTAACACTAAGAGTAATCAATAGCGCTAGGCTAACTAGAAGCACTAATATAACTGCATAATTGCGTTTAATATCGCGTTGCTGGAGAAACTGCACGGGGTAGTTTAATATAAATGCCAGCACGGCAGCTAAGACAAAAATAGTCACAAGGGGTTGGAAATACTGAATAACTTGTAGTGCCAACCAAGCATTAAATACAACTATAGGGAGGGGCAAGCCCAGTTTTAACCACTGATAAATTTTAGGAGAAGCTGTCATCTATATTCGTAATCGCGTCTATATCACCCTATCTCGTTTAGCATTAGCTAAACAATAATTTCTAATTACAAATGCTGCCGTTGTCCAATATGCGATCGCCCAGCCTAAAGAATTTGCCAAGCTATTTTTAAGAGCATTACTAAATTAAGCTAGGCGTGGAATCGAGCCACATTTTAAGTAGGGTATCAATCGAATTGAATGCTCTAGCATCGCTACCGACGCAATACAACCTCTGCTAATGCAAACGTGCAATAATAGTGACGCGATCCCACCTTCGACGCAAATCCTATATGTATGGCTGACAATAGGGTCGCCCGCCGCGATCAAGCACAGCCTCTAACTATTTATGAAGATTATGCACGTTCGTTCTGCCTAAAATATAAACCGAAGTCCCAGTTCGATATTGTGAATACCCAAACCATCCGCCTCAACCTCTCCAACTTGCTCACTATCGAAGGACTGCTTGGCAACATTGAAATATCGATAACCCAATGTCAGCGCTGTTTTTGGACTAAAATAGTAGGCGGCACCAGCCATTAACTGATAGACAAGTACGGTACTACTACCATCAAGAGGAATATTTTGGGCAGTTCCCGCAGAGGTAGCAACCACATTCTCGGCTGATGCTCTAGATATACCAATACCTGCACCAATGTAAGGCTCGAAAGTTGAACTGACGGGAAAATCGTAGTAAAGGTTCACCAAACCTGATAGAGTTGTGAGCTTACCACTTGCTTCGACAGTAGTTGGTTGCACTTCAGGAGTGGTAACTACTGTTGTCTGAGGGGTGGTTGTTTGAGGAGTTCCACCGAGTGTCGTCAGTCCCGGAATGACCGATAAATTTGTGCCAGCCGGAACGGTGAAAGTACCAACGTTAAGCGCTGAAGCGTTTGTAATGGGCGGGCCTGGATTTAACACAACCCCAGCAGGAATTGTAGTTCCCGCAGGAATTGTACCGACATTTGGGATTGTAATGCCAATTGGAGTGGAAATTGGTGATGCTAAAGTCAACGGAACAGCAGGTGTAACGACGTTATTGGTAACGGTGGTCGTAACTGGCGCAATACCTGGTAGCCCAACTTCGCCAATCTCATTAGAGCCATAGGAAACTTGTCCCTCAACACGAAGATTATTGCGAAATCGGTAGCCAAGGGCTGCATTCACACCAAAACCCGTGTCAAAATCAAGATTCACGTTGATTGGCTCAACGGTCGTCTCGTTGAGAAATCGAGCATCTCCACTAATCGCACCATAAAAGCCAGCTTTGGAGAGTTCGTCACTGCTGCGCTGTCTTTTTGCTAAGGTTTCTCGAAGCTGTTGTCGCAATTGCTCTTGACTCTTGCTTCGGGCAGGTGATTTATAGTCCGCACAGCGAGAATTGAGCGGAAAAGATTGACACAGAGTATCCAAGTCAACTTCTTGTGCTAGCAACTGCTCTCCCCTCGAACCATCAACAGAATTAATGCCACTGTTTAACTGTAAATCAGCAGCCTGATCAGAAAGACTACTATCTGCGTTTTTGGGATTGATACTTGGAGCGACTGATTCGCTCAATTTGACATGGTTTTGGGGGCTGGGTGTATCGATAGCAGGGCTATTTTTAGCTAAACTTTCGATTTCAAGAACCGATTTGCTCTGCGTAAGTTTTAGGTTTGAACCGGATATATCTACAACGATTTCACTGCTGTTTATACTTTGGGAGTTTTTTTCTAGCTCCCCTGTCTCGTGTTCTGTCTTAACTAGATTATCCAAACTTACTTCTGTAGCAAGTAGTTGTTGTGGCATCACTCCACTAACTAGCGAAATAATAACAGTTCCCAAACCAAGTAACTGACTTGATCTGGCTAAATCTCTACCCCTTAATATTGATTGCTTTGTCTTCATTATCTATTAAGACTCCTAATTAAAAATGTCTGATTGTCTTTATTGCCTGGCAATAACTTACTCCCTTCCCGTTAAAAGATTAGGCAACTAAGGAGAAGATGAAATTGAGCGTTTTTTGCACCTGCTCCGCTGAGAGAAACTGATGAGATGCGAAAAACTGTTCTAACTGCTGCTGAATCT
>JAABUN010003898.1_pt1 | contig 21685 bp, 21 predicted proteins | sample 5559311 | NCBI WGS metagenome assembly JAABUN01 (sample SAMN10711877, study PRJNA513370) | rock metagenome | isolation source: Antarctica rocks | place: Antarctica: Victoria Land, Siegfried Peak sud
CTCTCCTTGGGTATAAGGAATGTGGATAACTTTTGGCACACTACATTTTCAGCTACCTTTAAACATCAATTCGCTACCAGAGCAGGTTTTAGAGGATAGATAGCTTGTTAAATGTCAAACTTGAGGGGCAAATGGCATTAAGTATTTTAGGCTTCAATATCGGTATTGAATTAATGCAGCTTATTGTAATATTATTGGTAATACCCTGGCTGATTTTATTAAGTGGTACGCCGGCATATAAAAATGTGAGAGTGACTGCCGCCGTACTGGCGGGCATTGCATCTCTCGCATGGATTGCGGAACGCATTTCAGGTACAGAGAACGTAATCAGTAAATGGGTATTACAAGGTTCTCAATATGGTTATTTAGGAATTTTTGTGCTGGCGATAATCACCATTTTTGTTTTCATTTTACAACGCTTCAAAACAAGTAATCTCTCATCCTAAAATATAAAAAAACATGCTACAAACCTGCACCACCGGCACAGGGCAATCAGTTACATTAAAAGGTAACAAAGGCATTTTAATTTTATTAGCGCTCATTTCGCTAACCTTTGCTGTTTATACCGCTTACATTACCGGGGCAGTAAGTTTTACTAAGGTAACAGATACTGCACTACCGCTATCGGCACCCCAAACTCCACCAACTGCTAACGAAGTTCCTCCCGGTGATTTAAGAACCGATAGTGTTGCTACTGTGGTAGCGAAAGCCCTGTATTTTAGAAGCCTGCTTACCGCTGCGCAAGTATCTGTTCTGGAGCAGGCATATACTCCCACCCTTGCCCGCAAGTGGAGTAATTTGCCCTGTGGCGCAAGTTGTCGCAATGGAATTCAATTGGGTACTTTAACTGCCACACAATTAGCCGCTGCTTTGGATGTAATAAAGGCTGCATCTGGAACTGCTGCTAACGAGGGATACGACGAGTTCACACAAATAAGGTATGCAGACACCTATCTTCTAAACAACAGCACCTACATTGCATGGACGGGTAGTGGCACATCGGGAGACACAAGTACTTTTTTAAATGCAAACACTAACTATGTGCGAATAGATGGGCCAGGTGTATGGGTTGAGTTTATTTGCCAAACCGGCGTCGTTTTTCGAAAATCAAATCCATTACCATACAGTTTACAGAGATCATCTTCGTGATTATGGTAAAGACCTTACAAACGCAAGTCTTCCGCTTAACCTCTTAAGTTTTGATGCAGTTATACAAGGCAAAGGCAGATTGCTAAAATGGACAACAGCCGACGAAAAAGTAGTAAGCCATTATGAAGTACAAAGGTCAGCAAACCCGGCTGCAGGTTTTGCAGCCATAGGAAAGGTTACTGCAGAAAACAACAGCAGAAATAATTATATATACAACGATAATGAAGTGATGAACGAAGATGTGGTTTATTACAGACTAAGAATGGTGTACCTGGACGGAAATAGCAGGTATAGCAATGTAGCCGCTGTTAAATATAACAGTGTTGATAAAGGCATTTCAATTTACCCTAATCCAGCAAGCGATTTGTTAACCATATCTAATTCTCAGAACATACAAAACGCCACTATAAGCATAATTAACAGCAACGGCAAAACAGTAATGAGCAGCGCCAACCGCAGTGGAAGAAAGCTGAATGTTGATATTTCAAGTCTTTCTCCAGGCTCTTACTTTGTGCAATTGTTAAACGATGGAAAAGTATCTACATTGAAGTTTGTAAAACAAAGATGACCAGGATTTAGATAAGCGGCATTTTTTATGTGCCTAAGTAACTACTGTTTTTAATTCGTTTTATCGCATAGTTCGCTTAGGCACCTATTTTTTAAACTTCCAATTCTACGACAACAAAAAAATTCCTGCACATAGATTATTGATACGATAGCCCAACAAATTTTGAAGGATGATAATAAAAGGGGTCAAAATTCTTCTCTAAAATATTGCAGGATACTTTAATGTCTTTACACTTAACATCGCCAAACAAACTTGCAACAGCACTGTCGGCAGCATCGCGGCCGGTGGCAATTTTAACAAGCCCATTTAGCGGAACAAGCTTGGTAGCATCAAACAAAACCCATTCATTTCCTAAATAGGCTTCAAAGCATGCATGAAAATCGGGAGGGTCTAACTTATAGGCATAACCGGTAAAATAACGCGCAGGAATTGTTAAGGCACGGCACAACGCAATTCCTAAGTGTGCGAAATCGCGGCACACACCTGCCAATTCTGTTACAGTATCGTAAGCAGACGTTTGTGAATTAGTTGAACCGCTTAAATATTCAACATTACTGTTGATCCAATCTGTAAGAGCCAGCACTTTTAAATATTGATTTTCGATGTTGCCAAATTTACTGTTTGCAAAACGATATAGTTTATCAGATTGACAATACCTGCTGGAGTATAAGTAAGGAATAACGGAAGCATCTAATTTGCCTACCGAAACTTCCGGTTCATTAGTATGATCGGTTTCTTTATAATAATTATCAACAGTTGCTTTATAAGATATTGAAACTTCTTTTTTCTCTGATAATTCAAAACGGATCAAACGGTTCTCACCGTTTTCAGTGGTTAGTTCTTCCGCTTTTACATACGGCTCAATTACCAGCGTCTCTTCTAATACAGTTTGCTTTTGAGTTCGTAGTGCGTGTATATTAAGTATTAATGTACTTGGCGAAGAAACGTCATATTTTAGTTCTGCACTTATTTCTAATTTCATTTAAGTTGTGGGTTGGGTTGATAATTTATTAAAGGTTATTTCCATCCATTCTTCCGGAATTTTTTGCAATGCCAACTTTAATTCCTCATCCCACTGTACAGAGATATCTTCCAGATCTTTTTTCTCATACCGGTGTTCTGCAATGTTAAAACTATCTTTTTTATAAAGCACAACATCAATAGGAAAGTCAACATTACTCGAACTTACACGGGTTGAATCAAAAGAAAGAAAACCTGCTTTTAATGCAAGCTTCATGCTTGAATTTTCGTTGAGCGTTCTATTTAATATTGCCTTTCCATGACCTGAATTTCCGATCACAACAAAAGGGGCGCTTTCACCAAGTTCAACCCAATTCCCTTCGGGATATAATAAAAACAGCTTATGCTCTTCATCGTCCTTTAGCTGCCCGCCAATAATCGTATGAAGATCAAATTTAAATCCCGATTTTTCAAGATGCAGCTTGTCTTCTTCAGCCACCCTTCTTACCTGTTCTCCAAAAGCATTTACCACCTGAAACAATTTGTTATTCTCATCACGTTCCATAAGTTCTTTAAAATATACAATTGCTTTATCTCTTATTGATCTTAATCCGCTTGTTAAAATAAATATGGAACACTTGTCCTTTTGCTGGGTCATTATTTTAACCTTGATACTTGTATCGCTTCCCGAAGTTATTCTTGTGTCAGCAATTGCTACAAGACCTTCCTTTACTTTAATTCCTAAACAATAAGTCATAATCTTTAATTAGTGTTTAATAAAATAAATAGTTTATCTGCAATCACCTAAATAATATACGCTCCCGTAACTTCATCATTTTCCACTTCAACCTGTATATGATCCTGCAAAGTGGTGGCAATAGATAAACCGATATAATCAATTTTAACGGGAAAACTTTTGTGCATCCTTTCTACCAGCGACAAGGTTTGTATGCGGCGGGGATAAAAATTTAAAAGCGGTTTTAAAGCATACAATAATGTACGTCCGCTGTTGGTTACATCATCTGCAAGCAAAATATTCTTGTTATTAAAATCAACTTCCTCACTGTAAGTAATAGCATCAGGATGCTTTTTATTTAAAGTGCACGAAATAATATGTATGTGAACATTCAGCAGCGGTTTTAGCAAAGCATATATTTTTTGCGCTATAACCATTCCGCTTCCGGCAATACCTATAATAATAAGCGGATCGGCTTCGCTTTGCAATTGTTCTGCAATTTCAAGCGCTATCCTTTGCATTTTTTTCTCAGCAACTTCTTTAGTAAGAATGATGTTTTTTTCAGCCACCTGTGTTTTATTTAATCAATTCAAAAATAGGGATAAAACAAAGCCTCTGCACAATAAACCTTGCTTCAAAAACATATCTTGCAGCGTAATTTTTCTCTATGCAAATTATTCAGCAAATTTTATTTGTACTACTTGTTGTAATTGCTGTATGGCTTTTTAGCAGGCAGGTAAAAAATATTCGCCGCAATATTTTATTGGGAAGATATTTGGATATTGAAAAAGGCAACGAAGCAGAAAGGTGGAAAAAAGTAGTGTTGCTTGCTTTGGGGCAAAAGAAGATGTTTAAATATCCTCTGGTTGGCTTCATGCATTTTATTGTGTACGCAGGCTTTATTATCATCAACATCGAAATACTCGAAATAATACTTGACGGTATTTTTGGAACCCATCGTTTGTTTGCACCAACACTTGGCGCTGTTTATAGCTGGCTCATTAACGGCTTCGAAATTTTGGCGTTAGGAGTAATCATAACCTGTGCCGCCTTTCTGTACCGCAGAAATGTAAAGAAAGTTGACCGATTAAATAGAAGAGAACTTAACGGCTGGCCACGAAGCGATGCCAACTACATCTTAATAACAGAGATTGTTTTAATGACGCTTTTCCTAACTATGAATGCTGCAGATAAAGCATTGCAGTTGCAGCAATACGGGCATTACCATCCAACGGGTAATTTTTTCGTGTCAGGCATCATTAACTCTCTTTTTACAGGGCTTCCTCCTGCTACCCTTGTAGCTATTGAACGAACAGCCTGGTGGTTGCACATTATTGGCGTGCTTGCCTTTTTAAACTATCTCCCCTACTCAAAACATTTGCATATTGTATTGGCATTTCCAAATACTTATTACAGCAATCTTGCGCCTATGGGAAAGTTTAGGAACATGCCCGAAATACAAAATGAAGTTTTGTATTCAATGCAGCCGGAGCTTGCTCCGCAGGGCGAACAACCTCCTGTAAAGTTTGGCGCTAAAGATGTTCCTGATCTTACATGGAAGAATTTATTAGATGCTTATAGCTGTACCGAATGTGGCCGATGCACTGCTGCCTGTCCCGCTAATATTACCGGCAAAAAACTCAATCCACGCAAGATCATGATGGATACCCGCGACCGCATGGAGGAGATGGGCAGAAACATTAATACGAATGGTTATTTTAAAGATGACGGCAAAACATTATTGCACAATTATATAACTGAAGAAGAATTAAGAGCATGCACCACCTGCCAGGCATGCGTAGAAGAATGCCCCGTAAGCATTAGTCCGCTGGATATTATAGTGCAACTTCGCAGGCATTTAATTATGGAAGAAAGCAATGCTCCACAGGAATGGAACGGCATGTTCAGCAATGTTGAAAATAATTTTGCGCCCTGGAAATTTTCGCCCGACGACAGGGATAAATGGGCAACAGAAATGTTGTAGTGCAGTTAATGAGCAGATGCACAAGTCAACACAACTATTTTAAATTCTAAAATAAAATTATAATGGGTCTTCAAGCAGGTATAGTGGGATTGCCAAACGTAGGAAAATCAACTTTATTTAATGCGCTTAGCAATGCCAAGGCTGTTGCTGCAAACTTTCCTTTTTGTACAATTGAACCAAACATTGGTGTAATTACTGTACCTGATGAACGATTAATTGTATTACAAAAAATGGTTAATCCGCAACGGGTAGTTCCTGCAACAGTGGAGATTGTTGATATTGCAGGCCTGGTTAAAGGCGCCAGCAAAGGCGAAGGTTTAGGCAACCAGTTTCTCGGAAATATTCGTAACACTGATGCCATTATACACGTGCTTCGCTGTTTTGAAGATGACAATGTTATTCACGTTGATGGAAGTGTAAATCCGGTTAGAGATAAAGAGATCGTTGATACCGAACTTCAGTTAAAGGATTTAGACAGCGTTGATAAGAAAATCGCGAAGAATGAAAAGATGGCAAAAACCGGTGATAAAGAATTACTTCGCGGTCTTGAGCTTATAAAAGACCTGAAGATCTTTATGGAAAAAGGTAATAATGCAAGAGGTTTTCAGGTATCTGAAGAAGATAAAGAAAAGCATTTGAGCGACCTGTTTCTGCTAACGCTTAAACCAGTTATTTATGTTTGTAATGTTGATGACAAAAGTGTTGTAACCGGTAACAAACACACTGAAGCAATAAAGGAAACAGTTAAAAACGAAAATGCTGAAATACTTTTGGTAAGCGCCCAAATTGAAAGTGAGATTGCAGTAATGGAAAGCTACGACGACCGCCAGATGTTTTTAGAAGATATGGGATTAAGTGAAAGTGGCGTTGCACGTTTAATAAAATCAACTTATCGCCTGCTTAATCTTGCTACTTACTTTACTGCCGGCGTACAGGAAGTGCGTGCATGGACGATTACCAAAGGCATGGTTGCTCCGCAGGCAGCCGGAGTTATTCATACCGATTTTGAAAAAGGTTTTATCCGCGCTGAAGTTATTAAGTACAACGATTTTATAAAATATGGCTCTGAAGCTGCCTGCCGCGATAATGGTAAATTAGCTGTTCAGGGTAAAGATTATGTGGTTGAAGATGGAGATATAATGCACTTCAGGTTTAATGTATAAGGGTTTAGATTATTATAGTAATAGAACCAAATTTATTGGCTTTTACTTATCACCCAATATTTCTCCAACGTTAAGTTGCATGATTTTATGAAACGCACTTCTGATTCAGCTCGGACAAGATCAAGTGGATTAGAGACACGATTATGCACTCAAAAAAATATTGGGGGTTAAACAAAACCTAAGGGCATGTGTTTTGCGTTTGGATAAGAAAATGTATTATAATGTTCAATAAACTTTTAACTCCTGTTATTATCTTAAGCCTGCTTGCAACAGCCTGTAAGAATAAACTATCAAAAAAAGAACAGAATGCAGGCAAGGAGGATACTGTAACTACTTCAGTAGGGCAACCGGTTAACTTGCCTGCTCCTTATGCCACCAAATCTTCTACTAAATTTAGTAATGTAATTGGATGGCCTGCAGGCAAAACCCCTGTTGCACCCGAAGGTTTTACTGTAACCAAATTTGCTGATGATTTAAATAATCCCCGCTGGCTTTATATTGCACCTAATGGAGATATTTTAGTTGCTGAAGCAAGCACAGATCCGGGAGCTGTAAAAAAAGTAAAAGGAGCCATAACCGGTAAAAACAAATCTCAAAATGTTGGCAACAGTGGTAACAGGGTAATATTGTTTAGGACAAAGATGGGGATGGCAAGTTTGAAATTCGCAGCACATTTGTTGAGGGCCTGAACAAACCTTTCGGAATGCTAATCATCGGCAATACTTTTTATGTTGCCAATACAGATGCACTGCTGCAGTTTCCTTACCAGCCCGGTGCAACTAAAATTAACGGCACAGGCAAGAAGATTTTGGAATTGCCTGCCGGTGGATACAATAATCACTGGACAAGAAATTTGATTGCAAATAAAGACAATTCAAAAATTTATATCTCTGTTGGCTCAGGAAGTAACGTTGCAGAAAATGGAATGGAAAATGAAATTCGCCGGGCTAATATACTGGAGATTAATCCGGATGGTTCGGGTGAAAGAATTTTTGCAAGTGGCTTGCGCAACCCCGTTGGTATGGGTTGGGCTCCCGGCACTAATACTTTATGGACAGCCGTTAACGAAAGAGATGAATTGGGAGATGACCTGGTGCCAGACTATATTACCAGTGTGAAAGAGGGAGGATTTTATGGCTGGCCATATTCCTATTTTGGTCAACATGAAGACCCTAGAATGAAAGACAAACAAAAGCCTGATCTGGTTAAAAAAGCTATTGTTCCTGATGTAGCTCTTGGCGCTCACACGGCATCTTTAGGACTGGCTTTTGATGAAAAGGGTATATTACCAGGTAAATTTAAAAATGCTGCATTTATTGGTCAGCATGGTTCTTGGAACCGGTCAGAACTTGCAGGCTACAAAGTTGTATATGTTCCTTTCAGTAATGGCAAACCTTCCGGTCCTCCCCAGGATTTTCTCACAGGTTTTATAACCGGTGAAGATAATAAAGTTTATGGCCGCCCCGTTGGAATTGCCCTTACACAAAATGGAGCAATGCTTGTTGCCGATGATGCCTCTAATACAATCTGGAGGGTGAGTGCGAATAACAAGTAATAGTATAAATAGCACGCTCCTGCTTGTTGCCCCGGCAAAGTCGAAGAAATGCTTTGCACAACGGGTAATTTTCATTATCCAGGTAAATAGTTTTTCTTTAGTAGGTCATAGTTATACAAGTGCTGATTTTAATGCCCGAATTGAAGTAAGTAATTTATTAGCGCTTCCATTGTAGAAAATTATAAAAACTATTTCCATCTGTATTTGTCACTTCCAAAAAAGTAATGTGTGAGGCACTACTTTATTATAGATTTTGCCACTCAAGTACCTCCTTCTTATCAACTCCACTTCTTTTGTACTTGTTTTTAGAACGCTCTGAAATAAGGCCGGCTTACTAATGGAGAAAATGGCCAGGGAATAGAAATGAGAATAACCAGTAACCCGATTGAAAACCAAATGGCTATCGTTTTAAATTCCTCTTTGCCGGTGTTTTTTCGTTTTGCGGATGCAGAACCGATGGTGATAATGATGATTGCAGCTAACATCATTGTGCTATGCTCCATTCCAAAAAAAAGGATAGGTCTTTCATGAACGGCATCTTTAAAATTATTCAGAAAATATTTAATGACCGGACTAATAAAATATAACAAAAGCCCGGCAATAAGCTGAATGTGTGCAATAGTTGCAGTTATATGCCTTACGCTGTTGTCAAATGTTGAAAATGATTTGCTGGTAAACCAACCTTTATAAGCACGGTAAATTGAGTAAAGCAAGCTTACCAAAACAAGCCAGCGTAATAATGAATGAACTGCTAAAAGTTTTGAATACATTTTTATGCTTTTATCGCCATAGTTTTTCTTGTTTGAAAAAAAGTAAACGCAGAAGGCGCTTTGCAGAAAAACCATAAGGCAAGAACAGTGTCGCATACAGCACAAGCTGCTGATGAAGAAGGTGCAGATGGAACAATAGTATCTGCATACAAATGATGAACAATGTCCCACGATGTATGCAATAGCCATCCGATACCAATAAAATAATAATTTGCAAGTCCTTTAAAAGAGATGAAAGCCATGACAGTGCAAAACACAAATTCGAGCAGACCTAAACCGCTGCTTAAATAAGCTGCACCTGCTCCAGCCAAAATAATTGCACTCAATTTTTGCCGGTCAGGTTCTTTTAAAAGAGACGAAAGAAGGATATAAACCGCTGCTATTACAATTGCTCCGGCAGCATTTAAAATGGTGAATGCAGGAATGATGTGTGTATCCATTTGCCTTACGTTTTTTACAATGTAAAGGTGGATGCTAATGATTACGTAGGTTAGGATAGAAGCAGCACCTTTTAGGATTTTTCAATCTTTTTTCGAAAAGCTAAAGGGGTAATGCCCTCATACCTTTTAAAAAGACGGCTGAAATAGGATTGGTCGTAAATGCCGATATCTGATGCTACTTCATTTATTGTCAGGTCTGTTTGGTACAACAAAACTTTAGCCTCTAAAATCAATGCTTCATCAATGCACTTTGTGGGTGATTTTCCGGTAATTGTTTTTATTAATTTATTAAGATGGTTTGGCGAAACGTGTAATAAAGAAGCATAATCACTTACAAGGTGTTTTGTTTTTATATTTAAGAAGATCAGTTCCTTAAACCTATTAGTGAGTGCTACCGCAGTTGTTTGTTTGCTGGTTGAAAGGGGTTTGTAAACATGGTTTATTTCACAAAGAAGCGCAATTAAATACGATTGAATAATATCAGCGTTTTTTAGTCCGTTTTCAGAATAGTCGAGAAAAATTCTTTTCAGCAATTGATGAACATATTTAGATGTTTTATTGTCTATGCTTAGCCTTGGGTTGCCCCAAACGCTTAAAAATTCAAAATCTTTAAGCAAGTCGTTTTTGCCAAACTTTCCGATAATCATGTCGTTGCCAAAGTTGCAGAGGTAACCTTTGTTGATGTCAGGACTGCAAAATGAAAAAACCTTTCCTGCAGGAACAATCAAACATTCGTTTTTGGCAATTTTGCAGGTGTCACTTCTATAGTCATGATGGCTTCTCCATGTGTGAGGTAAATGAAAGTATGTGTTGTTGCTCTTGCCGGCGGAACAGGCAGCTGGCACTTGTCAGGTCGTTTTAAATATTGCGAAGTCGCTGTAAACTTAAGGTTTGAATTTTGAAAACAACGATTTGATATTTGCAAATGACTTGCCTAATCAATCCTTTTAAAAATTTCTGTTTATTTTTTATTCCGTTTAAAAATTCCAGGCTATGTAAGTCTCATGTGGACTCTACATCCACCTTGTATTATCCATAGTCTGTTTACCAACTTCAGCAAATCGTTTATGCATCTGTTTTTCATAAGCGGCGATGGCTGATTGAACATCTTAGAAACACCCGAAACAAAAATTTAATTATATTTAAGCACCTAAAAAACTAAAAAAAATAACATGAAACTAAAAAGAAAATTGCCGGTATTAGCCATGCTCTTACTGGTATTTGGAACAGCTTGTAAAAAACAGGCTAAAGACATTGCAGTTGAAAACCAGGTTCCTTCAACGGAACAAGTTGCAGTTACTGAAGGTACTTACCCCAACCCTTTAGGGCCTTTAGGCGGCGATCCTGGTGTTATTTATACAAACAGCACTTATTATTTCTATTGTACATCCGGCAATGGTACCGGTGCAATTCCAATTAAATGGTCGCCCGATCTTTTTACCTGGACAGATAACGGTGCACGGGTTTTTCCTATCGGGCAGTTTCCTGCATGGGTAAATGGCGGCAGCTACTGGGCTCCCGAAGTTTATTATATCAACGGGCAGTATGTTTGTTATTATGCTGCCAAAGGTGCCGACGGATGGTTTAAAATCGGGGCAGCTACTGCACCTGGTCCCACAGGGCCATTTACTGATAAAGGTAGTCCGTTGGTATCTAACGCCAGCTACAGCCTGATTGATCCAACTTTTTTTCGTGATCCAACCAACGGCAAAAATTATATTTTATGGAAGAACAATAAAAATGCACTCGATCCGCCGCAGCAAACCCAAATTGTACTTCGTGAAGTTTCCCAGGATGGTTTAACACTGCTGGGTTCATCAAATAATATTTTGTGGAATAATCCCGATTCGTGGGAAGGTTTAGTTGTTGAAGCCCCTTCGATGATGTATCGTAACGGTTATTATTATGTTTTCTATAGTGGAAATAATTACGGAACAGACAAGTATGCCGTTGGCGTTGCCCGCAGTACTGCTATAGGAGGAACTTATACAAAGAAAAGCACCAATCCAATCCTGAAGAGTGATACCCGTTTTGATGGGCCGGGCGGCCAGTGCATTGTAACCAATTCGCCTATTGGGCCGTACCTTTTGTTTTATCATGCAAGGCTTCGATCTAACCCTGCTGCGGGGCGTTATTTAATGATGGATAAAATTAACTGGGGTACTGATAACTGGCCAACTATACATGACGGAACGCCGAGTGATTAAATAATAAAAAAAGCGTAACTATCTAAGGTTTACCTGTTTTTTCGAAAATTCATAAATGAACAAGCATATTTAGAAAACCTCTGGCTCTGCATTTGCAAATCCAGCTAAATCAAAATTGATATGCAAAAGAGATTATTAAATTATTTATCCATTACATTGCTGGCGTTTAATAGCTTTTGGTTTTTATCCGGCTGTGGAAAAAAAGAAGAATTAAAGCCTGTAGATACTGAGTTTAGTGCGCCAGGTTTGGCAAACAAAACTGTAACATCAAATGCCGTAGGAGAGATATGGTATAAAGGTAACCTGCACACACATGCCAATAACGATTCTGATGCGGACTCCGACCCTCTTACAGTTGCCCGTTGGTATCGGGATCATGACGCTGTTATGATGTACGGCCCTAAATAATCGTTTATTTTATACCTGTTTGAACAGCCCTTTCAATAGCTTCTACGTGACAAAGAAAACAGAGGTTTTGTACTTTTTGAACGAATGATATTTATATCGCGATGCAGAAATTAGCTTCCATTTTATTACTCTTGTTACTCTTTGCAACGCTGTTTTCCGGCAGTTACAAAAACGATCTCTCTAACATAAGCAAACCTGTTAAACAGAGGTATAATGTACTGTTTATTTTTGTTGATGACCTTCGGCCCGAATTGGGATGCTATGGTAATACTATAGTGCATTCGCCCAATATTGACGTGCTGGCTCAACAGGCTACCGTTTTTAAAAACCAGTTTGTAACAGTTCCTACCTGTGGCCCCTCCCGTGCATGTTTATTAACAGGTCTGCGTCCCCTTACTGCAACCGATCTTTCAAACGATGTTCTTGAAATCAAAAAAACTGAAAATATAAAAACAAGCCCTGAATCATTTGTGGAAAACCTGCGGCTTAATGGTTATTATACAGTAGGCATTGGTAAAATAAGTCATTCACCTGACGGGCATATTTACAAATACCTGCAGCCGAAAAGAAAAGACATGGAATTGCCCAACAGTTGGAATGAAATGCTGCTGGACCCCGGTAAATGGGGCACCGGCTGGAATGCATTTTTTGGTTACGCCAACGGAACAAACCGCAATGAACTAAAAGGAGAAACAAAACCTTACGAGGGCGCCGAGGTAGATGACGAAAGCTACCCCGACGGGTTAACTGCCAGTCTTGCCATTAAAAAATTAAAGGAGCTTTCAGTAAAAAATCAGCCATTCTTTTTGGGAGTAGGCTTTTTTAAACCCCATCTTCCATTTAATGCACCCAAAAAGTATTGGGATTTGTATGATGAATCTAAAATTCCATTAACGCCTTCACCCAATATACCTAATAATGTAAACCCTGCCAGCCTGCACGAAAGCGGGGAATTTAACGGCTATAAACCTGGCGATGAAAAAGCTTCTTTATCTAAACCCATATCCGATGCCTATTCCCGCAAATTAAAACATGCTTATTATGCCTGCGTAAGTTATATAGATGCTCAAATAGGAAAAGTATTTACAGAGCTAAAGCAACTTGGTCTTGATAAAAACACCATTATTGTAGTATGGGGTGATCATGGATGGCACCTGGGAGACGACAGAGTATGGGGCAAGCATACTATTTTTGAGTGGGCTTTGAGAAGTCCGCTAATCATAAAAGTTCCGGGAAAAAAGCAGGGAACTTCCTGCGATAAAATTGTGAGCTCGATTGATATCTATCCAACTTTGATGGAATTGTGCAGTATAAAAATGCCTTATAAAACGGATGGTAAAAGTATTGTGCCTTTAATAGAAACGCCGGATAAAAATAACTGGAATAATGTTGCCTACAGTTATTACCGCAACGGTATAACAGTACGTACAGAACAGTACCGTTTTACAAAATATTTCAGAAAGGATGAGCCAACAGAAGAATTGTATGATCATCATAAAGACTCTTATGAAAATAATAATATAGCCGCAAAGCATCCGGATGTTGTTAAACGATTATTACCTGTTTGGAAAAAAGGGGATACCGGTTTATATACCAGGCCTGGCGTAAAGGTGGATAATTAATTTTAAAAAATGCCAGAGTTGCGCGTGTTCCCAAAACAGTAAACGAATAAAATTTAGCCCCGGTTACAACATGAAAGTAATAATGTTAACAGCAGTAGTTTATAAAATGAACGATACAGTTAGTTTAAAAAAAATGATGTTGTTAGTAATAACAACTGCTTTCACTTTAAATACGTTAGTGGTTTTTAGCCAGAAGCAAACCAGTAAACGTCCTAATGTTGTAATAATATTTATGGATGATATGGGTTACGGTGATCCCGCCTGTTACAATGGTTTATTATATCAAACTCCCAATATTGACCGCCTTGCTGCCGAAGGCATGCGGTTTACAAATTTTTATGCAGCACAGGCTGTGTGCAGTGCATCAAGGGCTGCCCTTCTTACAGGTTGTTATCCAAACAGGCTTGGTATTTCAGGTGCTTTGCCGCCCTGGTCAAAAATAGCATTGAACCCGCAGGAAGAAACCATTGCTTCTATGCTTAAAAAAACAGGTTACCATACAGGTATGATTGGTAAATGGCATTTAGGTTCTCAGTCTCCTTATTTACCTATTCATTATGGTTTTGATGAATACCTCGGCCTGCCTTATTCAAACGATATGTGGCCGGTCAATTATGATGGCAAACCAATAACTGATACAGCTAATAATAAGTTTAAATATCCTCCTTTGCCTTTATTAGAAGGCGACAAGCCTGTTAGATATATAAAAACATTAGAAGACCAGGGTGAACTAACATCAATTTATACAAAGCGTGCTGCCGAATTTATTAAGAAAAATAAAAGTCATCCTTTCTTTTTGTATCTGGCTCATTCAATGGTTCATGTTCCTATTGCGGCCTCACCAAAATTTATTGGCAAGAGTAAGCTGGGATTATTTGGTGATGTGATGATGGAGGTTGATTGGAGTGTAGGAGAGGTTATGAAGACTTTACGTGAAAACGGATTAGATAAAAATACGCTTGTTATTTTCACCAGTGATAATGGTCCATGGTTGAATTTTGGCAATCATGCCGGCAATACCGGTGGCTTACGTGAAGGAAAAGGGTCAAGCTGGGAAGGCGGGCAACGTGAGCCTTGCATTATTCGTTGGCCTGGTAACATTCCTGCCGGAACCATTTGTAATAAAATTGCTGCTACGCTGGATGTGTTGCCTACTCTGGCAAAGTTATGTGGTGCAAATCCTCCTTCAAAGAAAATTGACGGAGTAAATATTTCCTCCTTGTTATATAACGAGCCCGATGCTAACCCAAGAGATGAACTGGCTTATTATTATAAAACTAATGATCTCGAAGCTGTGCGAAAAGGAAAATGGAAATTAGTTTTTCCCCATAATAGCCGCACGTATAAAAAACATCTTCCCGGACAAAATGGCTGGCCTTCTCCTACTCCTGAGATACCGGTAGAATTGGCCTTGTATGATTTAAGTACTGATCCCGGAGAAACAGTGGATGTAAAGGCTGCGCATGCTGATATAGTAGAGTTACTTAAAACAGTGGCCAACAAATACCGTGAAGATTTAGGAGATAATCTGACAAACAAAACCGGTGCAAATGTTCGTAAAGCAGCAATCTTAAATTAAGATGCAAAAAAATAAATATATCAATCTTTAAAACTTTCACCTAAAATACGAGCTTTAAAATTAGCTTAACCTGCCGAGAGTTGTTCCGGTTGCTACATTCACATAAACTATTTTGTTTCAGCCATCTCTAAAATTACATTCCATTCTTCATCTGTTACGGGGCTAACTGACAAACGCCCTAATCGAACAAGAGCAATATCAGCCAAACGTTTTTCAGCTTTTATAGCAGCTAACGAAACAGGCTTTTTTAATTTCTTAACAGGCTTCAGATCTACCACTACCCAGTTAGTATCATCTGTAGTTGGGTCTTGGTAAGCTTCTTTCGCCACTTTTGCAATACCAACAATTTCCAGGCCTTCGTTGCTATGATAGAAAAATACTTCATCACCCTTTCGCATGGCTTTTAAATTATTTCGTGCGGTATAATTTCTTACACCATCCCACGAAGTTTGCTTGTCTTTTATAAACTGCTCCCAGCTATATTTTGAAGGTTCTGATTTTACTAACCAATGCATATTTAAGTCAAAATTAAAAATTAAAAATTTGAAAATTTGAATTTCGATAGTGTTTACATTTTGACTTTTGAATTTTACATTTTGAATTTTGAATTTTACATTTTCCCTCACCATCCGTTAGCCAATACATCTGCAATATGCAACGTCTGTAAATTGTATCCCTTGTTTTTCATATAACCATCCAAATGCATAAGGCAGCTATGATCGGTGCTTATCAAATATCTTGCTCCGGTTGCCAATGCATTAGTCACTTTCTGGTCGGCCATTGCTATACTTATCGCTTCAAACTTAACGGCAAAACTTCCTCCAAAACCACAACAGGTTTCTACATCGTGCATTTCAACTATTTCAAGACCCTTTACATTAGCCAATAACTTTCGTGGCTCTTCTTTTATTTTGCATTCGCGCAGGCCTGCACAACTATCATGGTAAGTAGCTTTTCCTTCAAGGCTTGCACCAAGGTTTTCAATGCCCAGTACTTTAACCATAAACTCGCTGAACTCATACATTCTCTCGCCCGTTTTTATAACGCTGTTATGAACCGAAGAATTATCGAACAGCTTACCATAATAGTTACGTACAAATCCCACACAACTTGCACTGGGCGAAACAATATACTCAGCCTGCTTAAAGTCTTGTAAGAACTTAGAACAAACAGCTTTGCTTTCGTTCCAGAAACCGGCATTAAAAGCAGGTTGTCCGCAACAGGTTTGGTTACTATTATACGAAACATTGCATCCTGCTTTCTTCAGCACTTTAACCATGTTGAAGGCAGTTTCAGGATATAACTGATCTATAAAACAAGGAATAAATATTTGTACGTTCATAAAGCCCCGAACCCCTAAAGGGGAATTTTAACCCTAAATCCCTAAAGGGACTTAAGAACTTTTTAAAAATGTTATAGTGATAAAGTGCCCCTCATTTTATTGGTAAAGGTCTCTATAAAATGCAATCATTTTAATGGCAGTAATGGCTGCTTCTTCGCCTTTATGTCCATGTACGCCACCTATCCTTTCGAGCGCTTGTTCCTCGTTGTTAACCGTGAGCACACCAAATATAGTTGGCACATCCAGCGAAATATTTAATTGTGTTATACCATCTGTTATTCCTTTACATACATAATCAAAATGAGGCGTATCACCTTTTATAACAGCAGCCAACGCAACAAAGGCATTTACTGTTTTGCCGGGTGAGGAAAAGATTGTTTTTATAGCAAATGGAATTTCAACTGCACCGGGAACAATATATGTTTCAGAAGCTATTCCGTTTTCTTCCAGCATTTTTTTACAGCCTGCTTCAAGCTCATCAACAATATGGGAATTCCATTCTGTTTTAACAATAATTACAAAGGCATCCGTTAGTTGCGGGATGCCTTTGTTTAATACCGTATTTCCTTTTGTGGCCATATTATTTTACGCTGAAATCATTTTGTTCAACACTCAACCGATAGATGTATTTATCAATAGCAAATCCTTTTTCTGTTTGTGGAAATTTTTCTTTTATCTCTTTATACACTTCAACCGCCTCTTTATTCTTGCCCAGGCTTTCTAATAAATAACCGGCACGAAATAAAAATTCAGAAGAGTTGAATTCATCTTCCTGAAATTGATGACCTGCTTTTTTGTAATAATCTACCGCATCATTTTTTTTACCTAACTCACTGTACGCATCAGCAAGACGTCCGTAAGCGATCATTTGAATTTGTTTAGAGTCGGTATCAAAATCTCTCAATTCGGTAACAGCTTTATTAAATTCTCCCAATTTTAAGTAACTTATACCGGCATATAAATGTGCAAGGTTGCCCGACTTTGTACCATCGTAATTTTTTGCTATGTACAGGAAACCTTTATTCTGCCCATCGCCCTGTAAAGCCTGCTCATATTTTTCTCCGGCAAAATATTCCTGCGCTTTACCAATAGCCTCTGCCGCCCTTTCTTCTTTCGGCTCCTGAAACATTTTTTTATAAATCAGCCATCCGCCTGCTACCAAAATTACTGCTGCCGAAATACCAATTATCAAGCTTTTGTATTTTTCCCAAAAACTTACTGCACTATCAAAAGCATCAACCTCTGCTTCGGGTTCGTGTGCTACTTTTTTATCAACCATTTTAAAAGTTTATTTTAATCTGTTTTAGCTTTATCAAAAATTATTAATCAACAATAAAAGGATAGTCTTCCTGTGCATATACATCCTTTAAAACTTCGCTGTCATCAGGCCATGGGCTCTCCTCGGCAAAACGCACACTCTCCTCCACTACCTGGTTTATTCTTGCATCAATAGCATTCAGTTCTTCCTGGGTTGCATATTGGTGATCAAGAATTGCCTTACTAACCAATGTTATCGGGTCTTTGGTTCTGTATTCATCCAGCTCTTCTTTACGGCGATACTTTTGCGGATCGCTGATTGAGTGACCTTTATAGCGATACGTTTTCATTTCGAGCAATGTTGGCCCTCCCTTTTCTCTTGCTCTTTTTACGGCACGTGCAACGGCATCATGCACCGCTTCAGGGTTCATTCCGTCAACTTTATCGCCAGGCATTTCGTATGCATCTGCCAGTTTGTAAATATCAATTACGTTACTGGTTCTTTCAACAGAAGTACCCATTGCGTAATTATTATTCTCGCATATAAAAACTACGGGCAGCTTCCATAACATGGCCATATTGAAGGTTTCGTGAAGAATGCCTTGCCGTGCTGCACCATCTCCAAAAAAGCACAAAACAACATTATCTGTTCCCTTGTAATTTTCTGCAAAAGCCAATCCTGCACCCGTACCAATTTGAGCACCTACTATACCATGACCACCGAAGAATTTTTTCTCCACATCAAAGAAGTGCATGCTGCCACCCTTGCCTTTAGATAATCCGGTTGCTTTACCATATAATTCGGCCATACATGCATTAGGGCTTGCTCCTTTTGCCAAAGCCCAGCCGTGATCGCGGTAAGCTGTTATAAAAGGATCTTCAGGACGTGTAGCCGTCATGCAACCGGCAGCAAGAGCCTCCTGGCCTACAAAAGCATGAAAGAAGCCGCGTATCTTTCCGGCCATTTTATATTTTTCTTCAGCCTTTAATTCAAACTGGCGGATGAGCTGCATTAACTCGTACCAGTACAGGTAAGTTTCTTTAGAGAATTTGCTTGCCAAGTTTGTGGAAATTTTGAGCGGCAAATATAGGTGATTACGAGGAAAAACAAATTGCGGGAAAGTTTGGTTGGTGTTTATTGTGCTGCATTGTTTGTTATAGCATTTAGTAAGTATGTTTTGCAGCAGGTGACAGGCGTAGGAAATTTCTATTACATCTTTCTTTTTTGCAGCTTTGCGCCCTATCTTATTTTTTAAAACTTTAAAACTAAGGAGAAACTAAAAGCTCTCGAGTTAATCTTTGAACCAACTGGAGGATGCTATGTAAGAGAGACTGCTTTTGGCAGCCTCTCTTAATTTTAATATTTGAAAAGCATAATTATTTCTGAATAATTAATTTCTGTCTTTCTTTAAAGTTTCCATCCACTATCTCAACAAAGTAAACTCCGTTGTTTAACCCACTAATATTTACTGTTGCTGTTTTTGTCTTACTAAATTTCTCATGCTTCTTTAAATTACCTTGTTGCTCATAAATATTAATTTCTGTTATGGCTTTATCTGATTTTTCTCCTTGAGCTGTTGTTTCTTTTGCTGAAACAGTAACAGTTGATGCAGCAGGATTCGGCGACATAGAGTAATAATAGCCGCCGCAGGATGAGTTAACATAAACTGTTATTGTATTGGAATTGCAGGCATCCTGTACAGTTACACTAACGTCGCCTGAGGTGGGAGAATAAGGATAATAAGGTATTTGAAAGCCAATAGAAGAAGTATATTGCCCGGCTATATATATCCACGAAGCCGGATAGCTCCACTGATAAGAAACCCCTTGCAAATCGGCTGTAAAATACCTTACTATTTCCCCACAGGATACATTTGTTGGGCCATAGAGAGTTATGTAAGGCAAGTAAGAACCTACTTTTACTAATTTTGACGCAGTAATTATACATCCATTATTATCTATTGTTGCAATTAGTACAAATGTCCCATCTGTAATTCTTGTTGCTGTAACAGAATTTCCATTTGCATTTAAAGAAACTATACCCGATTGAGAGACTGACCAGGTAACCGTTGCTCCGGAGGGTAGGTTATTGACCGTGTAAGGGTTTGATGTAGTGCAAAAATTATCATCACCACTAATTTCATAGGAGGTTAAGTTGGCAACATTTGTTGTATTTGTAACAAATGCATTACTATTACTTGGGTCAAGCCAATTGCTTAAACGTGTATCATTGGTTCCCCCACCATCCCATGAAAGATCAAACCTCCCATAATTATTGCCGCCTGTTTGTTCATTACAGGGTGGGTAGGTTGGTTGTGTACCTGAAAAAAGTTGACCAATAACTAAATGATTTTGATCGAAATAGTGGAGAGCCGGAAGATCCCGGTTCACTTGTACCTGATTTCCATAATACTCTCCATGCAGTATTAGAATATGATCTTATGTTACCTATTGAAGGCGGATCAGTATCAAAACTTATTTTCATTTGATCGCCTTTAGGGTGATGTATACCAGTTGTTGAAGCCGGTATATTGCTACTTCGATCCCAGCCTAAAAAAGATAAATCTAAATTTGTTGATGGGACTTGATTTAATTCGATTAAGGAAAAATCAGTAACCTCCCATGTTGCACGTAATGTTGCCCCGTTGAATAATATAGATTGACTTGTGTTTGTATTTGGGAAACACGTTGAACTCCACCATCCAAAAAGAAATGTCCAATCATTTAGGTTTTCGCCATTAGTTAGATGCCATGCCGTTAAAATGTATGGTTTCAAAGTATTACATGTATTATTTATTAAGGCACCAGAACCCCTGCTATTTGGTGTTTCGATTAAACACACAGCCTTTCTTTCAGTTTGCCAATCAACTCCCTGCGGACAAATAACATTTATATTACAGGGACTTGATCTATTAAAATTGCCTATTAAAGCAGAATCAGATATAATTTCCTTTAATGTTTCGGGTAATCCAAAACGAATTTTTAATATATGTAAATCATTTTGACTAACTTCCTCCTTCGGAATTTTGAGTTCCAGTATAACCGAATTTCCCATAAAACTATTGGAACTCCACTGTTTATTTTTATTATTGACTCCTATACTTTCCTTTGCTGTAATTGGACCGGTTATAACTGTTCCTTCTGGATTATATAAATAGAGTTTAGCATTTTCTGAAAGATTTAATTTGTCAAAAGTAAGGGCAATTGACGTAGCATTTTGAGCAGTAATCTTTTGTCTATAGATAAAAAACGTACCATTAATTTCTTTTGATGCCTCTAAAATCGGTGATATATTGACTGATTTACGTTTAGCGGATTTGAAAATGCCTTTTAAGAAGTCATTTTTTAGCTCGCTGGTGTCAACAGGTGGGATAATAATTTCATTAATTTCTTTGCTGCTACCAAAGATACCACTCGATGATACATGCGAACTAACATAAGAATTAACAATTACTTGCGCTGAACTTCCAGCACAGATGAAGATTAAAGCATAAAAGAGCAAATAATTTTTCATTTTATTGTTTTTAAAGTTTAAGAATAGCAATTTGCAAAACTGGATGCGTTAGAAGTAAACATTCAGTTTAAGTTCTGCTATTAATTCTGTTTAAATATTTATTTTAATCCCTGCACTTAATTGTAAAAAAGTATGTGTCAATGCAATTTTCTTTTCATCCTGGCTATAAAGATAATCGTCCTTCCTTACAGTATTTGTAATTGAATATGACAGTGTATTTGTAAGGATTATTTTTTTATTTAAGAGATAATCTAAGCCAATCCCTGCATTTATTGAATGACCTTGCCAATAATTTTTTTTGAAGCCTGGATAATTATTAACTTGATATTTAGTCAATAGTCCGGTAGTTTTTTCGATGTTATTTGCTGTGCTTGTGGATAAGGGTTTTATAAGAAGAAAAGATACTAAGATGGGATTATATAAATAAAAAA
>JAABUN010003899.1_pt1 | contig 21673 bp, 21 predicted proteins | sample 5559311 | NCBI WGS metagenome assembly JAABUN01 (sample SAMN10711877, study PRJNA513370) | rock metagenome | isolation source: Antarctica rocks | place: Antarctica: Victoria Land, Siegfried Peak sud
TGCCGCAGAGATCGAGCAGGCGATATGGAACGCCCCGCGGATGCGAACCAATCGGCGTAACCCGGGCCGGGCAAGGATTGAGTCAGTGACGGACGGGGGCAAAGCGGTCGTGATCATCGTGGCGCTGGTGCCGAAGGGTGTGCGGCCGATAACGGGTTGGGAGGCATGAGCATGAGCGAGTCGAGGTCCGAGGCCGAGCTGGCCGCGTACTACAACGAGACGCACGACCTCTCCGAGTTCGACGACGGCGAGGACGTGCCGATCACGGTCAAGCGGTCGGTCACGATCTCGGTCCGGTTCTCCGACAAGGAGATCGCTGAACTTCGTGCGCGTGCCGAGCAGGCCGGCGTCAAGGTCACCTCGTTCATCCGCGCGGCAGCCCTGGAGGCAGCCAGCCCGGTCGATCGCGCGGCGCTGGGCGAGCTTGCCCGCGACCTTGAGCAGCGTGCCCATCAGGTCGCCGAGTTCGTGACTCGGGGCGCGTAACTTATCGAGGGCAACCGGTAGGCGCACCCTTCGAACCGCCTCGACTCGACGAGAACGTCACTACACTCTTGGTTGGAGCCGCTCAACGCTCAGGAGCGTGTCTCCATGCTCGAAGCGCACGACGAGCATTGCGTCCACCGGAGCGATAGCGCGCCACGCGGGCAAGCGCGCGTTTGCGGAACAGGGGCGCTCGCGGAATGACCCAACTTAAACCACCGATGTCGGCGCGGAACGGCAGTCGTGGGGTGTTTCGCAGCGGAACCGCTTGCGGGCCGCTGCGAATGGCGTCTGTTTGCACAATCCAGTGGCGAGGGGGACCTCGCCCTGGCAAGCTCACAGTCTGTGGACGCTGTTGTCGAGTTTGAGCGCATTCGTGGAGCTGTTGCAGCCTCCTTGGGAGCCGACGTAGCCGCGGTCGAGCACGTTCCAGGTTCGGTGGCAAACCAGGACTACCGGGTTGGTCTTGCCGATGGACGACACGTGTTCGTGAAGGTTGGGCCACCGACTGAGTTGGCTGCGGAGGCCTGGGCACTCGGTCGCGCCGCTGCGGCAGGCGTGCCAGTGCCCGAAGTGCTGGGATACGAGGACACGTCAGAAGTGACGCCGACCCCGTTCGTCATCCTGGAGTTGCTGCCGACCGACGGACAGCTGTCACCTGGGGTAATGCGAGCGGTTGGCCAGGCGATGACAGAAACGCACACCATCGAGGTCCTCGGCTACGGTCCGATCCTGGTTGTTGGCAACCCCCTGAACCCTGATTCCGTTGCTGGCCAGTACGAGAGTTGGCAGGACTTCGTGGCATCCATCCTGCAGGATGTCGATGAGTTCGCGCAGGTCGGGCTGCTGACCGCGGAACACCGAACCCAGATTCACGGAACGGCAGAGGCAGCCGAGCCTTCGCCATTAGTTGGCGACTCTGGTGTTCTCCTACACGCTGACGTCAAGCGCCACCACATTATGGCGGTCGACGGCGCGCTCACCGGGGTCATCGATTGGGGTGATGCCTGCGCCGGCGATCCGGCCTGGGATCTTGCGCGCGCATCGATGATGGACCCAACGGAGTTCCGGGGCCTCGCGAATGCCTACGCCGGCGCGCACCACGACGCGGTAACCCGTCTCTTGCCTCTGTATCGCCTGTTTTGGAACGCGCAAGCGCTGGCGTATGAATACCGAGCAGGCGGCGACTGGTTTGCCGAGTTCCAGCGACGCATCACGGCAGACCTAGCCCTGCTGTAGCAGGTATGCGCGCCGTCCGCGTCAGAGATCGGTAACCAAGACCCGGTTCTAAATCTCCGCATCCTTGCTGGTTCGATCACCGGATTGGATAAGGAGAGCAGTGATGACGAAACCACAGTCTTCGGCGGCGTCTGCCGGCGGCTCGCAGCCGAGGCGGCGGAAGGGTAAGAAGCTGGCGCCTTCCCAAAAGTACGAGGTGTTCACTAACGCGTAGACGCTTGGCAATCCCCAGGGCCCTCATCACGCACGAAGCCCGGAGTACTCGTCCAGCTAGCGAGGCTCTCTTGGCGAACGTCGAGAAGGTCGACGTTGTCGGCGAAGCGTTCCTTCAGTTTCCGAGCTAGTTCTTCCTCATATGTGGTCACAACGACCTGATGGAGGGTCCCGTCGCGTGAGCCCGTCGCTCGGGACAGCAGGTTCGCCACGTGCCGACGCACGTTTGGATCGAGATGCTCAAGGGGCTCGTCAAACCAGGCGAAGTCGATATGTGTTGTCATGCTGGCGACCAAGATGCGCATGATGATGAGCGCTGCCGTGCTCTCTGCGGTACTAAAGGCGTTGAAAGACAGTGGATGCCCCTCGACGGTGCGTGTGATCGTTCCGTCGGGCTGGGTGGTGATGTTCCCTCGGCGGGGAAAAAGGCTCGTCCAGCGGCCGTCGATTTCTAAGGCCAGGGGTTGAATCGTCTTGGTGAGTAGCTCGTTAAGAGTGGCGTTGGTCGTTTCCTTCGCCATCAAGAGTCGGGCTTGGCTTGTGAATAGACGGTCGAGCTCGCGCAGATTGCTGTCGGCCTGAGCTGCCTCTTCGTATGCATCCGCGGCCCTCCGTGCAGCATCCCGTGCCAGCGCCGCGCTCTCAGACGCGGTCCGATACAGCTGAAGGGCGGTGTCAGCGTCGGGAATCTCCGCACCTCCCAGGTCTGGGGCGGCAGGGGGTGCGGCCTGCTCAAGGGCAACCGAGCGTTGCTCGACCGATGTCCATGCGGCCAGGAGTTGCTGGAACCGAGAGAGCCGCTCTCGGGCATCGGGCTCATCGGCGTGATCAAGGGCGGCTGCACGCACCTCGAGTTCAGCGATATCTCGGGTCCAAATCTCGTGGGCGTGCCGGCGCGTTGCCTCATCGAGGGGTCTGCGACAGGTGGGACAGTCCGGGCCCGCACCGTCTAGGTCGTTCATGTCGTGGCTGATCTGTTCACGGCGCCGAGCGATCAGTTCGCGTTCGACGCGGATCCTTTCCAGCGCCCCGGTTGCGTCCCGCACACGGGAACCTAGAGCGCCCGAAACATCGTCTGTGGCATCCGAGTCGCCAAGGGTCGCGAGGGCATCAGCCAAGGCATCCGCCCTTTCTCGCCGGAGCTGGGTGAGCTGTTCTTCGTTCCGTCGTGTCCGCTGTAGGTGTTCATCGCGGTGGCGAGCTCGCTTGAGCTGTTCCTCGGCCGCGGCGACGTCAGCAACCACGGTTTCCGCGTTCTGTGCCGCCGCTTCCATTGCGGTTTGAAGCGCCTGGAGCTGCGTTGCTTTCGCGTTGTTGGTCCTTTTCAGCGCCGCGATCTCGCGCTCCACCGTCTTGCCTTCGTCCGCCAGGCGGTCCACGGCTTCGCGAAGTCCGTCAACACCGAAGAGGGATCCGAGGTGCTCACGGAGCCCGAGCCCCGACGGCTCTGCGAAACCCACCGGTGGCATCGTCAGCCGCTCGAGAAGTGTGGCGCCGCAACCGTAGAGCTCCTGGCACAGCGCCTCCCAGGTGGCTTCGTCAATATCCTCACCATCTCGCTTCATCGTCGGGGACGTGGAGGGTGAGCGGGTCTTCCTTCTGCCCAGACTTCGCGTGGCAACCAGTACGGATTCATCGGGCAGGAGCAGCTCGACCGTCACGGCTGCGGTGTCACTGCCGGCGCGAACGGGATCTGACGGTGGTGCGGTGCCGAAGAGCGCCCACCGCGCAGCCTCAACCAAGGAGGTCTTGCCGATGCCGTTCGATGCCACGATGAACGTGGTGCCCGCCGGCAATGCAATGTCCGCGTGACGATAACTGCGCCAGTTCTCAAGGATGAGTTGTTTGATCATGGTGCCTCGTCGCCTTTCAACGCTGCCAGAGCCTGTTCTACGTTCCCGCGCGCGACTTCCTCGACGAACGCTTCGATCGCTGGTACATGCTCGTGAGCGCGCCCAAAGGCCGCCTTCTTGGGTGGCTGGATTGCGGCGCGTCCCGACTTTGCCACCGCGGTCGCAGATGCGGCCGCATGCCGTGACGCGCGCTTGGCGACGTCGACGGCGGCGAGAGACGTGAGTCGCTCTGGGCCGAACCAGGTGGTTCCGACGTCATATCCGTCGAAGTGCTTGAACAGAGCGTCAATTAGGGGGAGGTCAAATAGATAGGGGACCGGGTCGGCGGGTTGACCGCTCGGTATCCCTATCGCGGGTCGCATGTCTGCCCGGCGGAAGAGCGCCGTTGGCTGTTCGGGGGTCGGTTGGAACACGGCCACCGCCGTGGCGTCGTGTTCGCCGGCCACAAGGTCCCTACTTGCTCTGGCGACGTCGATGACGTCACGGTGTAGTAGGGGTTCCGTGGTGTCGAGGCGACAGATGAGAACGACGGCATCGAGGCAGGCGACTTTTCGGCAGGATGTCATCGTCCCAGCCGTCGTTGCGGCCGACTGCTCAGAGATTTCGAGGAACGTGAGACCCGGGATTCGATAATTGAGCTGGTTCTCGGGCACGACGAGATTGGCGTCCGCTACCGAGTCGGATGCGCCGTCGGGACGTTCTCGGCCCCAGCTGCTCGGAACGAACCTATCGAGTTCGCGGCGCAGCACTTCCCGAAACTCCAACCGTTGGTCTTCGATCGACGCTATCGGCGTCCCAGTTGGACGAGTGGCCTGTTGCGGCTCTTCGTCGATGACGTGTTGCACGTCTTCGGCCAGATCAAGTGCCGCCAACTTACCTTTGAGCGCGTCAACGTGGACGTGCGTACGCATATCCACAAACACCGATGCGCCGCATCCCCATGGCGTTTCGGACGCTGGCACTATCAGCGTCCGGTCGTCGGCAAGGTCGACGTCCAAAGTGAGCGGAATGACGTCGATTGTCTTTTTCGAGACCACCTTGCGCACCCACACGAGCAGCGACTCCGGAGTTTCGGTGCGCCAGACGTCACCGGTGACGGGATGGGCGTCGTTGGTAGCGTGCTTCGGTTGCGTCATCGCAATGGTGGGCGAAGCCTGGACCAAACGCATCGGCGCTTCGGATGGAACGTCCCAGCTTGCGGCGTCGGCGTCACGCAACCGGGCGACCAGTACTTGGCAGTGGCGGCACTCTTTGAGATGGGACGCGGTTTCTGGGACGGCGTCGCCGGTGGCTGCCCTGAGAAGCTCGTCCGTACTTGGGTGGTCTGTCATGCCTTTCACCCCTCGTCTCCATCTGCATGATCTTTCTTAGACGTCGCACCCAACGTTTGTGTCCGCTGCTCGAACCAACCGGCGCACAGGTTCGATAGTTCGCTCAGGATTGACGCGTCGTCTTCTGAGTCGGCCAACTGTCCCTGGAGGAAGTCGAAGAGGCGCCGACGCTGTTGCGCAGCCTTGGTCTTGCCGACTCCCAGGATGGTCGCGATCTCGCGGACGGTGTCGTCGGCCACCATGAGGATGATCCGTTGGACATCGCTGAGCTGGTCGAATATCGCCGTCGCGTGCTGGGTGTGAATCTGGGCGTTGCCGGGGTCTGGAAGGGCCGCTGCCGGCTCAGAGATTCCCTCGAGGAGATCCAGCTCGATGGTGAGGGGCGAGCGCCGAGTTTCCACGCGTCCGGCTACGAGTTCGGCCAAGTCCGCGTCGGTGAGCGCGCCCTGAGCGATGGTGAGTGCGGTGCCCAGTAGCCGCTCGAGTGAATCACGGTCCGCGATCGGCCGTTCCCGTGTCTCGCTGTCCCACTTAGGGACAACCACCCTGACGTCGAGCAGGCTCGCGGCGAGCTCCGTGTGTGGAACCGTGCTTGCGACGGCTGGCTGGTCCACGTGGTGCCACCAGTCCTGTCCTTGGGGTGCCCGGGCGAACCTATCGCTGTCATTCAAGACCTCTTTGAGGCGGCGGATGAGACGCCCGAGGTCTGTACTGCGCGCCACGTCTCGGTGGTGATTCAACACTGCGGCGTCCAGGAGCCGGGCGAACGAGCGGTCGTCGGTGGTTCGCAGCGCAATCTCGGTGAGTCTGGCCAGTCCTTTCGAACCAGTGAGGAAGTCGTGAGCGACGGCCTCCACCGCGTCGCCGTCCCACATGTCGTTTCCGGGCGGGGGTGGGAAGTTGTGTGCGAGCGCGGTGATGCGGACGCTCCGGTAGAGGGCGGTGGCCGCCACCGGCCCGAGCTCGCCGCCGAGAAGTTCATCGCGAGCGCTCACAAGAACCTCCTTAGGACTTCGGCCATGGTTTCAGGGTCGAGGGTGGCGATGGGTGTTACGCGCGGAGCGTGCCAGTGATGCTTGTCGACGTTCCTGAGGTCGGAAAATACGCCCTCGTCGAGACCCAGGCCTGGTTGTCGAGGGTGGGGCACACCGTCTGTCTCCAGGTCGGTTGTCCGGGTGACGATCTGGATCGGAGCGTGGACGACCGTCGGCACGGTCAGGACGACGGCTGGTCGCCGGGGAGCCGGATCGTTCCCGTACAGCAACGTGTCCACCCAGTACAAGCTCGGCCACAACCGGGAGGTAGGGACTGGACGCAGGCCAGGTCGGCGGCACGTACCACGCGTGCTGCTTCCTGCCGTGTGCCACGGATCGCCTCTCCCGAGCGCGGCCTCGAGTCAGCCGCAGTAGCCGGATTCGGACAGCACGGTACTCGTGCGACCCCGCGCCGTCGGGGAGATGCACCGTTGTTCGCAGGCCGCGGACAACCGGCCGGGGTGCGACGTCTTGACGGAGTGTGTGGCCGACGAGCACGGCCTACGAAGGAGCCGGAACCTTCCGACTAGTTGACCGATTTGGAGATGAATGATGCCGAGCAACCACCCCGAGCACCCCGACCACCCCGACCACCCGGAGCACCCCGAGCACCCGGAGCACCCGCCGAAGCCGCCGACTCCTGGTCCGGAGGACCCGCCCAAGCCTCCTCACCGTCCGGTCGCGTAGGTGGCTTGGTTCGAAGACGATCCCGGCCGTCTCAGCAAGGAGCTGTGCGCTCTGGAGGCGGCCGGGCTCTCGTTCGCCCTGAGCGACGCTGCTCGCGACCAGCGTGGCGTGATCGAGATCGAGGTGACTGTTGATCTCGAGGGCGCGCCTCGAACCATGGTGGCCACGTATCCGGACGAGTTCCCCTACTTCAAGCCGTTCGTCCAGGGACCTGACGTCGGCTACGCCAACCACTTCAGCCCGGCCACCGGTGAGTACTGCTTGTTGGAGGCCGGTCGCGGAGTCTGGGTCCCCAGCGACACGCTCGCTTGGCTCCTGACTGAGCAGCTCGGCAAGGTAGCCGCGCTCAACGCACCAGGCGTCGCGCCTGCCGACGTGACGGCTCTCGAGGTGGCGCAGGCGGAACCGTTCAGCTGCTACCTGTCTCCGGGGAACCCGGCCGAGCACGTCATCGTCGACGGTGTGCTCGAACGTCACGGCGTCACCTCCGGATGGGCGCAGTTGCTGTACACCTCCTCTGAACCGCTGCGCGGTCACGTCATGGAGCTCTTGGACGACGCCAAGTCAACGTTGAGCGGGCCCGTCCGTGCTCCGGGATCGGCCGAGCAGGGACTCGGCGCGGTTTGCATTCCCTGGGTGCAGTTGTCCGAGCCGCCGCGGGGGACGGACGTGGAGGCGTGGTGGGCGGCCGCTGCGGAAGTCGACCCAAGCCTTAACCGCTTCTGCCAGGGCGTCCCGGGGACGCCCTCGGTGACGGTGGCCAGGGCGTTCCAGTTCATCCTGATCGGGTTCCCCGAAGAGACGGCGCACCGCCAGGTCGGTCAGGGTTGGGTGGTGCTGGTGCGTGGCCGGGAGAGAAGGAACAAGCCTTGGCGCCACGCCCGTGTGATCCGCGTCGAACGCGCCGGCCACCTCGACCTGTTCATGCGAGAACCCCCGCTCCGCAAGATGGCCGACGTCAGGATCCTGCAGGTCGGGCTGGGTGGACTCGGTGGCCAACTGGCCAACCTGCTCGCCTGCATGGCGCCGGACCGCCTCATGATGATCGACGGAGACATCGCTAGCGCGGTTACCGCGGTCCGGAACCCGGGCGCGTTCGCGGCATCCGGCTATCCGAAGGTGCAGGTCGCGATCAACGCCGCATACGCCACTCAGCCCTACACCGAGTTCCACGGGGTCGGCCACATGGTCGGGCGGCCCCGACTGACGACGGACCTGGCTCCTCGCACCCAGGGGCAGTCTGCCGAGGACACAGACGTGGCCGCCATGGTGGCCGAGGCGGACATTGTCGTTGACGCCACAGCCGATCTGAGCGTCCAGCACTACCTGTCCGATGTCGCCCGCCGCCACGGCGTCGCCTACCTACGGACGGAAGCCCTACCAGGGGTCTGGTCCGGTTTCATCGCCTTGCAACGCCCGGACGCCGAGGTGTGCTGGATGTGCTGGCAGCACCACCTCGCCACCACGATTCCCCGGCTCCCGGCGCGGCCCGATGACGGCGTGCAGCCCCCTGGCTGCGGCGACCCGACCTACACCGGGGCGGGCTTCGACCTGGCCGCCATCGCCGCGCAGACCGCCCGGGCGGCTGCCAGCTACCTCACCGGCCAAAACGGCTATGGACCGATGCCGGCAGACGTCATGACCGTCCAGTTCCGCGACGCTTCGGGTGTCCCGACGCTTCCGGTGTGGCAGCGCCACGCCTTGGAGCGTCACCCGGACTGCCGGAACCACCGGTGACCGTGTGGATCGCCGCCTCCGCATTTGCGCTGGTCGCGACGGAGGCGGCACGTTACCCCGGCTCGGAGACCGGGGGGATGTTGCTGGGGTACTGGCAGGACAACGACGCTGTCGTCGACTGCGCATCCGGGCCCGGGCCGGCCGCTCAACGGGGTCGGACGTGGTTCCGTCCCGACCAGGACTGGCACACCGAGTACCTCGCGCGAATCTACGCGGCCTCCGGCCGGACCATCACCTACCTGGGGGACTGGCACACGCATCCGGGCGGCAGCGCCAAGCCGAGCCGAACCGACCGCAAGACGATGAGGGCGGTTCGCCGAGAACCGGCGGCCCGACAGTCGCGCCCCCTCATGGCCATTGTGGCGCCCGGCTCGGATAGCCCTCCCGTCCTCTGGTGCTTGCTCGGCTGGCGGCGTTCGACTGCCCTGACTTATCGATTGTTCGATGCCTGACGGCACCGGGCTGTCAAAAATCTAGAGGGCTGCCGCTGTCGTGACCGTTTTCGGTATCGGCGAACCGAGTCTGAGCATCCCGAGAACGGATTGGGCGCCTCGGGCGATGCGCCTATCTGGGCTGAAGTGACGCTCGCACACGGGCTGATGTGGAAGGGCTGGTTGCTCGGATCGGGCACGAACTGGCACACCGAGTCAGAGCCGAGAGCGCCCGCCTCGTCGTCGCGGGTGAGGAACGAGGGCGAGCGGCTGTGCAGGGGTGGTCACAGGCTGTTCGCTGGCGGCGACGAGTTCCTCCAGATGCTCGATGCGGAACCGGACGTGCTTGCCGATCCGGGTGCACCGGACCTTCCGCTGACGCACGGCGTCGGCCACCCAGCGTGCGGGCACGTTGAGGTAAGCCGCTGCCTCGTCGATCGTCAGCAGCGGTCGGTCCGGCGCCGGCTCGGGCATCGGCTCACCTCCTTCCCGCACGGCTCGTGCGCTCCTCAGCTCGCGGCGGTGCCCCGGCGCTTGGCGTTGATCCAGGCCCGCACGTCGCCGCGGCGGTAGCGCACCCACCGGCCGACCTTGAAGCTGTGCGGCCCAGCGCCGAGGTGGCGCCAGTAGCGCAGGGTGCCGACGGGCACCCGCAGCATCTCGGCGACCTCGTCGATGGTGAGCAACTCGTCGTTGGCGTCGGTCCGGTTCGGTTGGGTGTGGCTCATCGTCGTCTCCCTGGTGTGTGGTGGTGGCTCCTCCCAAAGGCCGGGAGAAGGGGCTGTGTGGCCAACTGTCCTCACGGTGCGCACCAAAAAGCGCCCGTCCCGAGGCCGCCCGTCCTCCGCCCGTCCTGGGACGGACGCCGCCCGTCCGGAGAGGGTTTGCGCAGGTCAGCCGTGCGCCCGTCCGAAAGTTGAAGAAGTTCCACGACGACAGGGTGAGCGGGCAACCTCACCGACTTCCTACCCCTGTCAGGGGGGCGCATGGGGGTAGGTCGGGCGTCGAACCGTGTTTGCGCAGGTCAGGGCCGGTGCGCGGAACCTACCCCCTCTTGCTCGCTCGGCGCCTTGCGTCCGGGCATCTTGGACGTTCATATGCCGATCCCCAGTCCGGGGCCTGGGGGCTGTCGATAGGAGTGTTCGAGCTCGCGGCGGCGGGATTCCTGGCGGGCTCGGCGCTCCACACGGGCGGCCATGGCGGCGTCGTCGCGGTTCTGTGCCCAGGCGCCGTGCTCTTGTTCGATGCGGCCGGGTGGGAGGCTCCGGATCGCGGGCTCGTGGAGCCGGATGCGCACCTGATTGCGGGCGGTATCGAGCAGCCCGCGATATTCGGCGATCTCGGCGTCGATCTCCGCCACGCGCTCGGCGGTCTCGGGACCGTAGTAGGCAACCATGTTGCGCCGCTGGGTCGCGCGGCGGACCGCTCCTCGTAGCTGGTCCTCCTTCGTCCAGGCGGCCCGCAGCTCTGCCAGGGCAACGTCGAGGGGTCGATGGGGCGCGTAGCGTTCGACATCCGCGGCGGCACGTCGGGCGGCGTGGCCCGGCCCCAGGTCGGCTCGGTCGCGGGAGAAGACCTCGTCCCACTGGCGACGCGCATCGTCGATGTTCGCGGCCACGAGATGGGCGAGGTTGTTCACGCGGCCGCGGGTCATCCCGACGTACGCCGACGAGGCGCTCGTGTGCTCCCCGAGAGCGACATGTCCCTCGCCCGTGGTCTCGCCCTGGGCGCCGTAGACGGTGGTGGCGTAGGCGAGCTCGACCTTGTGGCGTTCGTAGGCCGCGGGAACGACCCGGGTGCCGCGCCGACCCTGGAGGGTGAGGGAGCCGTCGTTACCGATGGTCGCTATGGTCCAGGTGTCGCGGTTTGCGACGCCGAGGTCGCGGTCGTTGCGCCTCGTGGCGACCCGGTCACCGATCCCCAGTCGCTCGCCGGCCTGCGTCACGCTGACACGAGTGTCGTCGACATGGCCGGCGGCGACGAGGCGGTCGCGGATGGCTCCGTTCAATGCAGTGGTCTGCTCGCGAGTGTCAGCCATCGGTAGCACCCCATCGGTGCCGGTGAGGAGAGCGTCGGCAGCGAGTCGGGCGAGGGCCTGGTTGCGTTCGGCCTCACTGGCGTAGATGCGGATCTGGTCACGGGCCCACAGTGCGTCGAACACCTCACCGACACGCTTACCGGACGCCTCACCGAGAGGCTTACTACCGGCAACAACTTGGGCGCGATCACCTCCTGTGAGGCTGACGCGCTCACCGAGTGCCTCACAGCGGGCGGCGCGAAGGCTGGTGCCGGTGCGCATCGCGAGGCTGATCGCGGCGTATTCGGGATCGCTGAATCGATGCACCACATCGAGGCTGGTGATGGCGCCGGGGCCGGCCCACCGGACCGCGAGGTCGAGGACGCCGCCACGACCGACGGCGGGCAACTGATGGCGATCCCCGACCAGCGCGACTCGCGCGCCGGTCTCATCCGCGATGGTCTGCACGGCCCGGGCAATGTCCTGGTCGAGCATCCCGGCCTCGTCGACCAGGAGAAGGTCACCGCGGGTCAGCACGGCCCCGGGCGCCGGAAGGGTGCTGGCACGGGTCCAGCGGCCGTCGTCGTCCCACCGGAACCCGTACTGATGCACCAGCCATGCCGCCGATGTCGCGGATGCTCCGAGTTCACGTCCCGCGACCTGGGCAGCTTTGAGGGTGGGGGTGACCACGCAGAGCCGGTGGCCCTGTCCGGCGAGGAGCCGCCCTGTGGCCGCAAGCGTCGTGGTCTTGCCAGCCCCGGCCGCGCCTTCCACCACCAGCACCTCGGCGGTGCCGGCAAGGGCAGCGACGGCGTCGCGCTGTGCCACGTCAAGCCCCTCGGCGTCGCCGTCGGTGAGCGTCGTCGGCTGGCCGGGGCTCGTGGCCCGATCGATCAGCCGGGCAACGATGTCGGCCTCGACCGCGAGCACGTCGGCCGAGGACCAGGCGCGGATGTGCTCGGGCACGTTGACGCGCTCCAGCAGTGGTACGCACGCCTCGAGGGCGCGCGCCGTGATGTCCTGGGCCAGCTCGATGCGCACGGCGGCGGGCGCTACCAGTCCTGTGCCGGCGATCCACTTCTCCGCCTCGCCTCGCACGTCGGCGTGGTTCCATGCCGACCGGCGGGCACCGAGCCGAGTCAGGACGGTCTCGACCGCCGAGTCGCGGCTGAGAGACCCTGGCCGTGGCGCGTCAACGACGATGGGAAGACCCGGCTGCGGCGTTGGGTCGCGGTAGCCGAGCGAGCGCAGCTCGTCGTTCCACCGCTGCACCAGCTCCGCGCCGTCCTCCGGGACGACCTTGTCGAGCCGGGCTTCCTTCCAGGCCCGACGATCCCACGCCTGATGGAGCTTCGGCCCGGGTTCCTGGCCGGGATGCTCGGCTCGCCACTCTGCTTCGTAGCGGTCGATGTTGCGACCGATCTGCGAGGCCCTCGCGCTAAACCGGCCGGCATACGGCGCCAGCTCGCGGATCTCACCGGACCCCGGGTCGAGGGTGAACCCTGCGGCGGCGAGGGCGGCACGGAACTCGGGGTCGGTCATCATCGCCGCATGCCCGACCCCGTTCAGCGCCTCGATGCTGTCGCGGAAGCCGACCGTGTGCAGCCCACGCCACTTGCCCTCGGCGAAGACGCGCGCGTTGAATTGGAGGTGCAGATGCCGGTGCGGGTCGCCGGCACGCGAGGTGTAGTGGCGGACGGTGACGGCCTCGATCCGCTCGACCGGGACCTGGACCTGCCGGCCGCGCGGTCCGACCCGGGTGGTGGCGTGCTCGGCGACCCAGCCGATGATCTGCTCCGCGGCGCGGTACTGCGCCGCGTCGTACGCGGCGGCGATCGCCGAGTGCAGTGAGGCGGCCAGGGACCAGGTCTTCGGTCCGTTCACGGTGATCTCGACGAACCGCACGGCGTTCGGGTCGTGCCGCAGCCGGCCACGGGGCGCCCCGGTGGGTGGATCACAGCCGCCGACCCATCGCTCATAGCCGTCGCCGTCCAGTGTGCCGAGCTCTGCGACGCCGCCTTGCGGTGAGGCACCGAAACGCCGGGCCACCCCGGTGCCCTCGGCCAGGTAGTAGTCGTCGGCACGGGAGTGATCAGCCTCGACGTACGCACGCGCCGCGGAAGCCGCTCCTCGGTAGACCTTGACGCCACCATGCATGCTCAACCACAACCAACAATCGGCCCGAAATGGATCGTGGGCCGCCCGTCCACGGGCGACCCATCTACGACTTTCGTAGCATGCGTGCCGACGTCTTGGGCCTTGGATCGCGCGCGATGGAAGGCGTTTCTGGGCGAGATTCTCGGCGTCGTGGGTGCTCAACGACGTTCAATCATCTCGGCTTCCGAGGCGTCGGGGGGGACATGCTTCGAGCGGCTTCATCCACAGTGGCGTCGGTTGCCTTCGCTGCTCCGTGACGACAGCGCCCACGCTCGACGTGTAGACCTCCCGGAGACCTTCGCTTACGTAGAGGCGTCCGCGGCCGCACGCTCCTGCCTCGGTGCCCTCGCGGACCTCTCGGACTTCGACGAGTCCTGCCGCTACGAACGGTTGCTCATCGACCTCGACGGCATCCACGCCGGGGACTTCCCTGCGACTGATCCCGATGTACGGAACTCCGGCGGAGCTGCTGGCGCGGCTCGAAGCTGCGATCGACCGCATGGTTCAACTGGGCGGCGACGCCCTCAGCCTGGAGTTGTTCCTCGCCGACGTCATCGATCCGATCACCGATTTCTGAACGCGGCCAGACGTTCCAGCAGATCGTTGGCCACGGCCTTGTCGACCGGCTGACCATTGCGGGCTCTGAGCCAGGCACCCAGCTTCTCCCCGGGGACGAACTCCACGTCATCTCGCGTTGCGCTGTCGGGCATCTCGTGACGGACGGCACCCCAGATCACCACAATCGGCGTGACGAAGAACGATGCGCCAACGTCCCGGTGTCGGGCGCGAGCCTCGCGTTTGAGCGCCCCGACGTGCTCCGAGCGCAGGATGCTTTCAGCGCGGCGAGCCGCGGCGCGAGAAGCGGCTGCATCCGAGTTGAGAACGTCGGCAGTGACCTCGTTGCGCCACTTGGAGTCGATGGCGAGCACCCCACCCGCGCGGGTCACGACCAGATGATCGATGTCTCCGCCGGTGACGGCGACGCTCTCGACGTAACCCCAGACGACCTTCTGCTTCCTGGCGGACTTGAGGACCTCGCTGGTGTTGCTCTCTCCCATCGCGCCGCGGAGGTTCCAGATCGCGGTGCGGCTGTTCGTGAGGAAGGCGATCGCGAGTGCCGCTGGCACGGCGCAGATGAGGAGCATGTGGAGTCCGCCGAGCACGTACCAAAGCGCCGGCCCGCGATGCCAGAACACCAGAAGGACGACACTCAGCAGCGCCGTGAGACCGACCTCGATCGCGACAAGGCTGAGGACGTGCTTCCGGCGTCGACGCAGGAAAGCCCGGAACTGCTCGGCGAGCTGTCGTCGAGGGAAAGACGCGGGGGCCTGGACATGTTCAGCATCTTGGCAGTCCTCACCGTCCGTAGGAGTTGATCCACGAAGAGTCGGGCTCGCCCACTAGGTTTGTTGTTCGTGACGGACGACTCCAACCTCCTCGACGCGCTTGTCGCGCATGTCGAGGACGAGACGCTTCGGAGCCGACTGTCGCGGGAGATCGAGCTTCTGCGCGGCTCACGGCGGTTCGGGTTGGTCTTCGACCGCCACTTGCCGGAGTCGGTGCGCCTGCCCGAGCACCCGGTTCGCAAGGGCGTGAGGGTGACTCTGCGCGACGAGTCAGTCCCAGACCAGGCGTGGCGTGTTGTCCGCTTCACCGACGGCAGCCGAAAGGTTGCGGTGCTCGACGGCGACGGTGTTGAGGTGCCGGTCGAGGAGCTCGTCGTGATCCGCGAGTTCGGCGAACCCGTCTACCCAGGCCTTCGCTCGGTCGAGCGGATCGTGAACGGTTCCGAGGACGCGCCCTGGCACACCGTCATCAACGGGGAGAACTTCCACGTCCTGCAGGCGCTCCGGTCCACACATCGGAAGAAGGTCGACCTCGTCTACATCGACCCGCCCTACAACACGGGAAACGACGGCTGGATCTACAACGACCGGTACGTCGACACCAACGACCGCGCCAAGTCGAGCAAGTGGCTCTCGTTCCTGGAGAAGCGGCTTCTCATCGCGCGCGACCTGCTGAAGCCGACCGGCGTGATCATCGTGGCGATCGGGGAGGACGAGCACCACCGGTTGCGCATGCTGATGGATCAGGCGTTCGGTGACCAGAACTTCCTCGCGAGCGTCGTCTGGATCGGTTCGATCAAGAACGATGCTCGATACACCGGCGGCGGTCTCGACTACATGCTCATCTACGCCGGAAGTGAGGAGGCATTGACCGACAGCGGATCAGTGTGGCGTGAGCCAAAGGACGGGCTCGAGGATGTGCTCGCGGCTGGTGCCAAGGCATGGGAAGAGTCCGGTCATGATGCCGAGAAGGCATCGCGTCTGCTCTCGGGCTGGTGGTCGCGCAACAAGGCGAAGTATGACCCAGGACTTGGCGACAACGTGAAGGTCGACGACGAAGGGACTGTGATCAAGGTCAGCGACCTCCGCAGTCCCAACCCACGACCGAACCTTCAATACGACGTCCTGCACCCAGCTACCGGCCTACCAGTGAGGCGCCACCCGAACGGCTGGGTGTATGCGGAAGAGACGATGCGCCAACTGATTGCGGACGGGCGGGTGCTCTTCGGGAGTGACCATACGGCGGGCGCCCGAAAGAAGACTCCCTTGGCCGAGATGTCTCTGCAGAGCGTCCGCCCCCGGTTCTACCGGGACCGTCGCGCAGCCTCGAAGCGCCTCGAGTCCTTGCTGGGTGACAAGCGCTTTCCGTTCCCCAAAGACCATGAAGTGCTGATGCGGTGGATTGGGATCACCGCATCGTCCGACGCCGTGGTAGTCGACTTCTTCGGTGGGTCGGGGACAACAACCGAAGCCGTGATGCAGCTCAACGCCGAGGACGGTGGAACACGCCAGTCGATCTTGGTGACCAACAACGAGGTCGGCTCGAAGCAGGCCAAACAGCTGCGCAAGGCCGGCCACCACCCAGGCGACCCGGAGTGGGAGGCGATGGGAGTCTTCGAGTACGTGACCCGGCCGCGCATCTCGACGGTGGTAACGGGTAGGCGCCCCGATGGCTCGACGTACTACGCCGGACTGGCGGCCAACGTCGAGTTCCTCGACCTGACCTACCTCGACCCCGGGATGGTGCGCCGTGGCCGGGAGTTCCAGGCCATCGCGCCGCTGCTCTGGTTGCGCGCGGGTGCGGTCGGTGAGCGGATCGACACGATCCCGGAGACGGGATGGGCGCTCACACCGTCGTACGGCATCTTGTTCGACCTCGATGGGCTGGGGCAGTTCGCGACAACGGTCGCTGACGCTGCCTTCGCGGATGCTGTGCCGCGCCTGCTGTTCGTGGTGACCGACTCCGAGACCGAGTATCAACACGCGGTCGAGCGGCTGCCGGTCGGCATCGAGACGGTCCAGCTCTACGAGGACTACCTGTCCAACTTCACCGTCAACGTGGCGGGTGGTGTCCGGTGAAGTTCACGCTGGAGGACTACCAGCAACGCGCTGTCGACCAGCTCCTCACCGGCGTGACGCGCGCTCGGCGGGACTATGTCGAAGACGGCGAGCGCACCGCGGTCGGTCTCACAGCTCCGACGGGTGCCGGCAAGACCGTGATCGCGACCGCGGTGCTGGAGGGCCTCTACTACGGCACCAGCACGCGCGAGCCCAACCCGGGCCTGACAGTGCTGTGGCTAACCGACGACCGGGCCCTCAACGCGCAGACGATCGGGAAGATCTTGCAGTCCAGTGGCGGACGGATAGACGCGAACCGGGTCCGGTTCTTGGCCGACACCGACGACCGCACCCTGGAGCCGGGCTATATCTACTTCGTGCACATCCAGGCGCTGCAGAAGAACTCCACGCTGCACGCGGTCCGCGTTGACGGGACCAAGAACGACCGCCGGACCTTCGGCGCCTGGGACATGATCGCGAACACCGCCAGGGACCGCGGAGCGGACTTCTTGGTCGTCTGGGACGAGGCCCACCGTGGGTCGGGCAGTACCGACACCGATCGCAAGACCATCGCCGGAACCATCGTTAACGGCGGCCAGCGAAACGTCGGCGGGCAGCAGCCACCGGCACCGGTCGTGTTGGGTATCTCGGCGACGCCGGAGCGGTTCCTTGCGGCCATGTCCGCCTCGGGTCGGACGATGCGGACCGTGGACGTGCCGCCGGGCGACGTACGCGAGTCAGGGTTGTTGAAGGACCGCATCCTCATCAAGCACATCGCCGAGGCACAGAGCGCTGATAACACGATGCTCGCCCTCGCAGTCGCGGACCTGAAGGGTTCCGACGAGGCGTGGAAGGCCCATCACGCGACCACCGCCGACCGCATTGTCGAACCGCTGATGATCGTTCAGGTCGAACCGAAGGTGACCACAGCCAGACTGTCCGAGATCCTCACGACGATCGAGTCCGCATGGCCTGAACTGTCCGACTACTCCGTCGCACATGCTTTCGGTGATCCACACGGCCCACTGCAGGTCGGCGACCGGTCCGTTCGCTACATCCCGCCCGAAGCGATTGCTGGCGATGACCGTGCTCGGGTGGTGCTGTTCAAGTCGGCGCTCACGACTGGCTGGGACTGCCCCCGTGCTGAGGTGCTGGTGTCGTTCCAGGGCAGGGACTCCTACACCGAGATCGCCCAGCTCATCGGTCGTCTGGTGCGTACGCCGCTGGCTCAGCGGATCGACGGCGGCGACGACCGGCTCAACGAGGTCGTTGCCTACCTGCCCGGCTTCCGAACCGAGCACGTCTCCAGCGTCGTGAGGTCACTGACTGAGGACGAGACCGTCCAGGTCGAGGTGCTCATCGAGCCGGTCTACTGCGAGCGCAACCCCTCGGTTCCACCGCTGCTGTTCGAGCGACTCGACACGCTCCCGTCGTACACGCGCGCGAAGACTGCGTTCGCGGCGCGCACCGCTCAGCTGATGCGACTGGCCGCGGCCCTCAACGAGCACGGTCTCGTGCCCGGGGCAAGCGCGAAGGCACGACAGTGGATGGTCAACCAGGTTCGCGCGGCCGACGACATGCGCCGCGACGAGATCGATGCCAGGGTCACAGACAATCTCGCGCTCAGCGTCGGCACCACAGTGGTGGGGATGGGCGAGTCGATCACGACCACGACCGTCGCCGCCGACGCGCCCACGGCGGAGCGCGACCTGGACGCCTACTACGTCCGCGCCCAGCGGCTCCTCCCCGACGGCTCCGCAGCTTGGTACTGGAACGATCTCTGTGACCGCGGCATGGATGAGGTCGACGCCGGGGTCCGGGTCGCCGCTCTCGCCTCGCTCGGGTTCAAGGACGTCATCGAAACGGTCGCTGTCGAGCAGATCGACACCTGGCGACAGGCCCACGCCGGTGCCGTTGCTCGGATGCCGCGCAGCGTCCGAGACCTAATCGAACCCCTCTGGTACACCGGAACGGCCACGATGCTTCCCACCACGGTGGTGGCCCGCGCGACGTACCCGGCAGCGACCGAGAAGGCGAGCGGCGACGAGTCCAAGCCGATCGACACGTATCCCGACCACTTTTACGTGATCCCCAAGGGCAAGCCGAAGGCGGGCCGTTTCCCCGTCGACACAAGCAAGTCGAGCTGGGAGCGAATGGTCCTCACCATCGAGCTGGAACTGTCCGAGACGCTCGTGGGCTGGTATCGCAACCCGTCATCGGGCCGCCACGCCCTTGCGATCCCCTACGAGTTCGGCGAAAAGAGCCTGCTCATGCACCCCGACTTCCTGTTCTTCCACCAGGACGGGGACGACATCGTCCTCGACCTCATCGACCCGCACCGGCACGACGCGAATGACGCGGCTCCCAAGTGGGCAGCGCTCGCCAGGTACGCCGCCGAGCATGGCGAGGGTCTTCGGCGAGTACTGGCCGTGATCCGCAACGCGCAGGGCCATCTTCGTGCACTTGACCTGCGCAAGGACGGCATCGCTGAGAAGGTCGCCGCCGCCACGAACAAGGACCTCATGGAGAGGTTGTTCGGGACCGAGGGCGTCGACTACTAGCTTCGGTCGCAGGATCAGACTTGCCGCGTGGCTCCACCGCTCATCGTGCAACCGCTGGCAGCCTTTAGGCAGTGTGAAGTTGTCCGCGGTTTCGGCGCTCCGATAGGATTGTCACATGGTTGACTTCGATTCATTCCTTTGGTATAAGCGCGTCTGAGATGCGGGGAACACTCTCCATCCCAACCCGTCACCGGGCAGCCATTCAGGAACTTGTATCCCTGCCCAGTAAGTCCCGGGACGAGTTGCTCGACCGCCTCGCTGGCGGGGCGCCGAGCCAGGCGGACCTTCGGGCAGCCGTTGATGCTGTCACGGGGGACAAGCGCCTGTTCGACGCTCTGATGTCAGCCGCCATCTTCAGGGCCAGTCACGGCCTGAGCGCGGCTCGCGCTGCGACTGAGATCCTCACATCCTTGAGCTTGGAGGAGGGGTTTGACACCCTGGCGGCGCTGCTCCAGTCGCCGCAGTTGGTGCTCGTGTCGAAGGCCGTTGACCTTGCAGGGACCTACGCTCAGGTGCTGCACACGAGCCGGATCGTCACCGACGTTCGTCCGATCTTTAACGATTCACCAGACATCGGTCTCGTCGGCTCGGTTATTGTGCACACTCTGCAGGTCTCGTCGTTCACAGCGTCTGGGTTTGAGGAGTTGTTCGTCGCCATGGACACCGAGGATCTGACTCAATTGCGAGGGCAGATCGACCGGGCCATCACGAAGGCGGAGCTTGTCCGACGCGAACTTCAAAGGGGCAGTATGGCAGCGCTTAAGGATGGGGGTGACGATGAGTAGTACGCATGTGCAGCCGCACGGTGGCCGCGCCTTCCCCCGTTACGTCCATGTACCGCGGGATTTGGAGGTCCAGGGCCATCTGGAGGCCGATGATGAGCCGGCCCTAAGCCTGCAACTCAGGGCATGGGAGGTTCGCAGCCGGGCGTCTGACGACCAGTTCGTTCGGGTTGTAGCCGGCCAGCTTGCTGTGAGCCTTGAGAAGAGCCGCACACCGTGGCGTTCGGTTGAGTCTCTGGCAAACGAGATCGGTGTCAACGAGGACGACGTGAGGCAGGGGCTCCGCCACCTTGGCTCGGATGTCCGGCGCCCTGTCGGTGCAAATGGTCGTGAGCGCGACTGGTATCGCCTGGCCCGGGAGGGCCTTACCTGGCAGGAGCATTGGAGACTTCTGCGGGCGTCGGTCAGCAGAACCCCCCTCGAATCCGATGCTCAGTAGCGCTGAAGCCTTTTGGTGGGGCATCGCGGGCGGAGTCGCGGCGGAGATTTTGGCCGTTCTCCCGTATCGCAAGCTTGCCTGGCGTGAATGGCCCAAGTGGACCCGCCGGGTGACGTACTGGGCGTTCGCTATCGCCATGATTCCACTCGCTGGACTGCTTGCTTTGATACTCACAGGTGAGCGGGAGGTAACCACCTATTTGGCCTTCCACACGGGTGTGGCCGCCCCACTGCTCTTGGAAAGGCTTGCCGCTAACGCGCCCGACCTCGGGGTTGGCGAAGTGAGCTAGGACCGGGCGTTCCTCCGGCGTGCCGGGCCTGGCTCCGTGTGTGACTCGACCTGCCCCTGTGCGCCACCGTCAGCCGAGGCGAGCTGAGGCGTCAGGCTGCCGCCAGGCCCCCGGCATTGTCTGCGTTGTCTCGAGCGTTGTCCGCCGCGGCCCGGGCGGCCCAACGGCTTGAAAACGATTCGCCCGATGCAGCGACCTTGTCGGAGCCGCGCCAGGCACGCCAGCGGTAGGAGCCGCCGACGTCGAAGTAGACCTCGTAGCGGGCGGTCTTAGCGCCGGCCTTGAACGCGGCAGCCGCCCGCTGCGCGTTGTAGGTCGACGCGAACGTCTCTCCGGCCCATGCGACGAGCTTGTTGTTGGCGGCGTAGAGCCACCAGGTGGGCTTACCGGCGTCGCCGTTGGCAACCACGAACCTCATCATGGGGTTACCGTGGCTTCCCGACGCCGGAAGAACAGGCTGCGGTCCGTGCGGTCGCTGTGGCTGCTGTGAGTCGGGCCGAGGGCATCCTGGATTATGCGGGAACGGGCGAGGATGGCTTCTTAGAAGAGCTTCGACGCCTTGTTGACGCTGTTGGCCCCCTGGTGCGAACCCCCTCCGAAGGGGTGCGTGCTCGCGTCAGTTGACGCGAGGGCAGGCGTATCCACCCTCGCTATAATGGATGGAATTCAATAATCCCTGGTGCTACCTCGTGTAGCACGCCCCACCTGGAACGGTATCCAACGGGAGGCAACGGGACCTCGGATTCACGCTCAGAACGGCCATTTTGGCCGGTTTCAGCGTGGACTCCCTCTGGTTCAACTCCCCCCTCGCGCACTGGTGTAGCCCCGGGTCTGTGGCTGGGCCGGTGTTGTCACCGGCTGCTCTCGACCAGCGCGGCGCCATTCTTCGGGACGACCTTGTCGCGCCGGGCCTCCGCCCAGGCTCGCCGATCCCAGGTCTGGCGACATCAGCGGGCGTTGGGAGTGAGCGGTCGCGGCTGGGGGGCGCTTCGCAGGCCCAGCCGACCCAGCTCGAG
>JAABUN010003900.1_pt1 | contig 21659 bp, 21 predicted proteins | sample 5559311 | NCBI WGS metagenome assembly JAABUN01 (sample SAMN10711877, study PRJNA513370) | rock metagenome | isolation source: Antarctica rocks | place: Antarctica: Victoria Land, Siegfried Peak sud
GTCACAATTGCGCCTCTACCCTGCGGTTTCCAAACTCAGCGTTACGCGACGGCATGAGGGCGGCGAAAGAACATCGCTCGCCTGAGCTTCAGGGGAAGCTGAACGAACTCCACCTCCTCCAGCCAGACCCAGGGCCTCCATAAACGTGGAAGGTGTCGCGGACCTCAGCGCTGGGTTCCAACCGGCGGCCCGTCGGCGCATCGTCTGCCCGTCTGCCCCGTCAGCCGTCGACCCCGACCAGATCGGCGACGCCCTCCGCCAAGTCGATCCTCGAGCGCCAGCCCAGCAGCGACTCCGCCGCAGAGCAGTCGGCGGTGATGTGGCGGACGTCACCCAGCCGATAGCCGCCGGTCACTGCCGGCGGCGGCCCGGCGAGCGCGGTGGACAGCGCCTGGGCCATCTCGCCGATGGTGGTGATGCGGGGCGAGCCGATGTTGACCGGCGTCACCGCCGGCGGGAGTTCGGCGTCGAGGGCCGCCACCACCGCCGCGGCGACATCGGCGACGTGCACGAAGTTGCGGCGCTGACGCCCGTCCTCGAAGACCTGCGGCGCCTCACCGCGGTCGAGGCTGGAGCGAAACAGCGAGGCCACGCCGGCGTACGGGGTGTTCCGTGGCATGCCGGGGCCATAGACGTTGTGGAAGCGCAACGCGGCCACCGCACCCCCCGTCTCCCGTGACCAGGCCGCCGACAGGTGCTCTCCGTGGACTTTGGTGGCGGCGTAGATGTTGCGAGGATCCAGAGCGGTCGACTCGGGCACCAGACCCGGCACCAGTGCCTGCTGGCAGCGGGGGCAGAACGGCTCGAACTGGCCGTGTTCGAGGTCCGCGCGGCGGCGGGGCGGCGGACTGACTGGTCCGTGCTCCACGCAGGTGTACGCCCCTTCGCCATAGACCACCATCGACGACGCGTAGACCAGTCGATCGATGCCAACCTCGGCAGCCGCCCGCAGCACTACCGCGGTACCCAGATCATTCACCCGTACGTAGTCGTCGATGTCGGCCAGATCGACCCCCAAGCCGACCTTGGCGGCGAGATGGATCACGGCGTTGCAGCCGACTGTCGCCGCCCGTACGGCGTCCAGATCGGCCACATTCTGTTCGCCGTTGATCGCTCGGTCGTACTCGACCACGTCCCTCCCGGCCCGCCGGAGCTGATCAAGGACTACCCGGCCGATGAACCCGGCGCTGCCGGTCAGCAGCACGTTCATCGGCTGGCTTCGGATTCTGGTACTGAGGCAGGCAGCTCCATTTCGAAGCGGCAGCCGCCCTCGACGTTGTGGACGCCGATCTGGCCGGCGTGCGACTGTACGACCCCGCGCGCGATGGCTAGGCCAAGACCGGACCCCCCGTCGTCCCCGCTACGGGACGGGGTCCCGCGCCAACCGGTGTCGAACAGCTTGGGCAGGCTGGCCTCGGGGATGCCCCCGCAGGCATCTACCACGGCGACCCGCACCCGGCCGTCGTCGGCGCGGGCGCCGAGCAACCGTACGGTGAGCCCGGGGTCGGTGTGCCGGATTGCGTTGGCGACCAGGTTGGCGAGGGCGCGGGTCAGATCGTCCGGAGAGCCCAGCACGGCCAGGCGATCATGGCCGGGAAGTTTCACATCCAGGCTGACACCTTGCGCTGAGGCGCTGGCGGTGGCTTCCGCGGCCACATCGGTGATGATCTCGGTCAGGGACACCAACGACTCCTGCTTGGCCACCGGCGCGCCCTGCACCCGCGACAGCGCAAACAGGTCATCCACCAAGATGGTCATCCGCGTCACCGTGCTTCGTAGGTGGGACAACGCCCGGGGGACGTCGTCGATGACCCCGTCCTCCAGCCCTTCGGCCAGCGCGCGCAGCCCGGCCAGCGGGGTGCGCAGATCGTGGGACATAAAGCTAACCAGCTCCCGCCGCGACTGCTCGGTGGCCCGTTCGCGAGCCCGCGACTGGGCGAGGGTCCGTCGTGCATCGGCTAGCTCGGCGAGCACGTCGGTGAACTCGCGCGGCAGCGCCCGATCTCCAGGGGTCGCGCTCGGCTCGGAATCTCCCCGGGACCCGGTCGAGTCAGTGACCAGCTGGCTCAGACCCGCCCCGACCTCGCGGGAGGCACCAACGATGCGGCGCACCACCAGACCGGCGCCCGCCACCGCCAGGACCAACGCGGTCACCAAGGCCACCAAGATGACCGTGGTGTCGTGCCGTGACAAGAACATCAGCCGCACGTTGATCAACACCGTGGCCACCACGGCGATCACCGGGAGCAGCGTGGCCACGGTTAGCTGGAAGCCCACCGATCGGCGGCGGCCGGCGTGCAGCATTATCGCGCCCAGCACCCCCACGCCGAGGCAGCTCCCCACGGTCAGCGCGATGATCACCAACAGACCGCTCACAGCTCCTCCTTTCGCCGTGCTTCGTCCGTGCGGGCCAACCGGTATCCCGCCCGACCCACCGTCAGGACGATTTGAGGATCAGAAGGGTCGTCCTCGAGCTTCTCCCGCAGCCGGCGGACGTGGACGGTCACGGTCGAGGTGTCGCCGAAGTCCCAGCCCCACACGCGGCGCAGCAGCTCCTCCTTGCTGAAGGTCTGGCCGGGATGGCTGGACAGAAAAGCCAGCAGGTCGAACTCCCGGGCGGTGAGGGGCAGCTGCGTGCCGTCGCGCCAAACCTCGTGGGCGCCGACGTCGACCCGAACATCGCCGACGTGCACCACCTGGTTCAGCAGTTGCGAGCCCGCCAGTCGCTCCGTCCGGCGCAGCAGGGCCTCGACCCGCAGCACCACCTCGCGCGGAGAGAAAGGCTTGACCACGTAGTCGTCGGCTCCGGTTTCCAGCCCAACGAGGCGGTCCTCCTCTTCGCCGCGGGCCGACAACATGATCACGGCCGCGTGATCACCGGCCCGCCGCCGGCGCCGCAACAGCTCCAGCCCGGACAGTCCAGGCAACATGATGTCCAAGATCACCACGTCGGGAACGTCACGCTGCCAGATGTGGGCGGCAGCGGAGCCGTCCGCCGACCATTGGACGTCATAACCAGCTCGGCCGAGATAAGCGAGCAGCACCTCGGCCATGGTGGGGTCGTCCTCGACGATCAGTACGCGTGCGGCCACAGTTCCTCACCTTAAGCACGCGGCGCCCGCTCCGCACACCCGTCCAGCGCCGATCCGGCTGCTCCGTAAGCAAGTCGAAACCGATTGGCCCCTGTTGCGCATGGTCGGCTGGCCTTAACGTCGACCTCATGATCTCAGCGGTGAGCCGCGGCAGGGCCAAGCGCGTCGACGTGATCCTGCCCTGCCTCGACGAAGCTGAGGCGTTGCCCTGGGTGCTGGGGCGGATTCCCGACACCATGTCAGCTCTGGTGGTGGACAACGGTTCGGTGGACGGGTCGCCGGCAATGGCCGAAGGGCTCGGCGCCCGGGTGGTGACCGCCACCCAGCGAGGGTACGGCGCGGCCTGTCACGCCGGCCTGCTGGCCAGCAGCGCCGACGTGGTGGTGATGATGGACTGCGATGGGAGTGTCGACCCGCGCCAACTGCCGAACCTGGTCGACCCCATCCTGCACGGGACGGCCGATCTGACGATCGGCGCTCGCCGTCCGGTGTCCGCGCAGGCATTTCCCTGGCAGCTCCGCTATGCCAACCGGGCCCTGGTCCGCCGCATCCGCCGACGCACCGGACTCCGGCTCGTTGATCTTGGTCCGATCCGGGCGGCGAGCCGGCAATCCTTGTTGTCATTGGGAATCGAGGACCGGCGGTCCGGCTATCCAGCCGAGACGGTGGTGCGGGCGGCCGACGATCATTGGCGGATCCAGCAGGTCGACATCGACTACCTCCCCCGGCGTGGCCGGTCCAAGGTGACGGGGACGCCACTGGGGGTCTGGCACGCGGTGCGCGACATGAGTGCGGCGATCTCACGATGAGCGATCACGCCACGACGATCGTCGTGCTGGGCAAGGAACCCGTGCCCGGTCGGGTGAAGACCCGGCTGCACGCGGCGTTCACACCCCAGGAGACCGCGTCGCTTGCCGCGGCGTGCATTGACGACACGCTGGCGGTGGTGCGCGCCAGTGCCTGCCATCACCGCATCCTGGCCTGGCAAGGAAAGCCGGGTCACGAGACGGATGACTTCGACATCGTGGCGCAGCCGGAGGGTGATCTCAACCAGCGGTTGGCGGCTGCGTTCGGGTACGCCTTGAACGGAGCGACCGCGGCACCCACGCTCCTGATCGGGATGGACACCCCGCAGGTCACCACCGACCTGCTCAACGTCGACTGGGAGGGGGCCGACGCCGTCCTCGGTCTCAGTGACGACGGCGGCTTCTGGGCCATTGGCCTCCGGGGCGGCGATCCGTCGTCGGTGTTTGCCGGGATCCCCATGTCGACTGATCGCACCGGGGCGGCTCAGCTGGCCCGCCTGACCCAGCTGGGTCTGTCGGTTCGGCTGCTTCCGCCGCTACGCGACATCGACCTACCCGCCGACGCCGAGGAGGTGGCCTACCGCTTCCCGCTGCTCGGGTTCTCGCGGCGGCTGCGGGAGCTGGAAGCCACGCGCTTCGAACAGCCCGCCGATCGACTGTTCGACCGGGCGTTTCTTGGCGAGGCGACTCAGTCCAGCACCCGCGACGGTGCCCTAGTCGGGAATCCCCTTGCGATGGACGTGTCCCGGTGGAGCGCCCCGGCCGATGCGGTCGATCTCATGGCGGTGTCCCGCTGCGAGGCTCCGGTCATCGACCTCGGCTGCGGGCCAGGACGGATGGTGGTCGCGCTCAACCAGTCCGGGCGGTCCGCGTTAGGCGTGGACATGTCCGCGGCCGCCGTGGGAGTCAGCCTGGACCGTGGTGGTCTTGCACTGCGTCGTCGGATCACCGAGACGCTGCCCGCCGAAGGACGGTGGGGGACCGCGCTGCTGCTCGACACCAACATCGGCATGGGCGGTGACGTAGCGACCCTGTTGCAGCGCTGCCGTGAGCTGGTGGCGCCGGGCGGGTTGATCATCTGTGAGGTTGATGCGCAGCATGACCGGCACGACGTCCGCGAGGTGGTGCTCAACTGCGACGGAGTTCAGTCCGTTCCGTTGCCGTGGGCGTCCATCGGCGCCAGGGCGCTGGAGCGGATCGCCGCTGGTCTGGACCTGGTCATGGCGGAGGAGTGGACGGCCGAAGGCCGGGTCTTCGTCACCCTGCGGCGTACGACCTGAGATCTTCGGGCGTTGCGGCGCTGGGGGACGCACTCAGCGCCGGCGTACGGCGGCGCTGATGATTACGGCGGTGATCAATGCCTAGCACCAGGGCGACGAGGGCCACGAGAATGGCCACCAACGGATCCGTCGCTACGACGGTCGGGTTCTGCGGATTCTGACGGCCGCCGAGGAAGGCCGCGAACAAGATCGCCATCGAGGCGAGGCCCAGCAGCCCTGCTCTGAGCAGCGGACGCGTACGTGCGCGCAGCCGGCGAACGATGAGCCAGCCCGCGGCCACGCCCATGGGCGCCAGCAGGGCATCGCTGACGAGAATGCCGCCGACCCCCCAGCGTCCGATCGGCCACAGCTCCTGCAGCTGGATCTGCATCGCCAGCGAGATCATTCCCCAGCCGGCGAACACCAGCCCGAGCAGTCCCAACCCCAGCCTTGTCAGCCAAATGGCACCGCCCGGTTCGATTTCCGGCTCACGGCGTGGCGCCGTGCCGTGGTCCGGCTTCACGGGAGAATCTCCAGGCGGTCCACCCATTTGGTCTGGAGGACGCCGGGTCGGTTCGGAGCGATGATGCGAGCGGGATACCCATGATCGGGGGCCAGGATCTCGCCGTTGATCATGGTCGCGAGGATGGTGTCCGGGTGGGCAGCGAAGGCGGCTGGCAGGGTCGTGATGCTCCTGAGGATGGGGTCGGGTGGACCGAGCCGCCCGACGACGGCGGTCAGGACAGGGCGACGAGTCCGACGACCCCGACGGCGTAGAGGACGAGGACGGCGAGGGAGTCGATGCCCATCCGCAGGATCTGGCGCTGTGGGCGGAAGACGAGGCCGACGAGGTAGACCACGGTCAGCAGCGCGCCGAGGGCGGTGAGGTAGATGTTGGCGGCCCCAGCTGAGGGCAGCACGGGTTTGCCGCTGATCAAGGTGACGAGCAGGAACAGGACGGGCAGGAAGGCGTTGCCGCCGAAGATGTCGCCCATGGCGAGCTTGTAGTCTCCGCTGCGGGTCGCGGTCAGGCCGGTGGACAGTTCAGGCAGCGAGGTGGCGAGCGCGAGGACAGTGGCGCCGAACACCACGCCGGAGAGGCCGAGGTTGCCGAAGAACGTCTCACCGCTGCGCTCGATCGTGACACCGGCCACCAGGGTGGCCACGGCGGCGACGCCGAAGACCAGAGCTGCACGGGTCGTGCTGACGCCCTTTCGGGTGGCGTGCTGTTCGGTGTGCTTGCGGGAGTGTCCGCGGGGGTGGGTCTGGCCGTCGGGTGGCTCGCCGTTCTGCTGCCAGGGCAGGCGGCTGCCGGGTCCGCCGATCAGCTTGAGCCCGACGACCCACAAGATGACGATCAGCACCGGGCCGGGAGTAACGCGGGCGAAGATGAGATCGTCGGGGAGCTGGCTGCCAGCGACGACGACCAAGAGGACCGCGATGACCAGGGCGGCTTCGAGGACGAGGGTGAGGCTGCCGGCCATGTAGGTGAGTGGTTTGCGGCTCCGCACGCCGAAGGCGTCGAGCGCGACGAGGACCACGGTCTGGATGGCGATGCCGCCGAGCAGGTTGCCGACGGCGACCTCCACGTTGCCTGACAGGGCGGCGCTGACCGTGATCGCGATCTCCGGCAGGTTGGTGGCCACAGCCAGCAGCACGACACCGCCGAGGGCCGCGCCCAGGTGCAGCCGTTCCGCCACGACGTCGGTGTACTTCGACAGCGAGATGCCAGCAACCCAGATGACCGCCGCCGAGGCGAGAAAGATCGCGAGCTGGACGACTGAGGGCAGAGAGGACACGGTTCTCCTGGGTTGGTGGGGTTGGATCAGGTCGGACGGAGCGCGGAGGAGGCGCCGTCGCGGGGACTCAGCGTCGCAGCAGGAGCACGCCGGCGTAGGCGACGCCACTGACGAGTATCCAGGAGGCGAGCGCGAGGACCAGGGCCCGCCCGCCGGTGCGCCGGAGGGTGGTGGGTGGATGCCGGTGCCCAGCCCGACCAGGGCGGCGACCAGCAGCACCCCCTGCACGTGCTTCGCGACAACCAGCACCTCCGGCGGGCGCAGGTTGGTGCTGGTGAGCCCGATCGCGGTCAGGAACCCGACGACGCAGAGCGGCACGATCGGGTCCTGCTGCGCGGTGCCTCGTCCCCTGGCCGCGCGGTTCGGCGGCGGGCTACCAGGCCGGCCCCGGCGACTAGCAGGGCGAGAAGATGACGCGGCTGAGCTTGACCACGACGGCGGTGGTCAGTGCCCGGCAGGCGGTTGCTGTTGTGCCAAAAGGCACCACACCGTCGTCGACGACCGGGTCGACAATTTGCCGGTCGAGCGTTTGGCGGCGATGAAGGCCGACCACGAGAAGATCTACCCGTGATCCAGCACCTGGGCGTCTAGGCTCTCAGGGTGCCGTCGACGCTTCCCGCGGGTGATCCGGCGCCCAGCGACGGCGGGTTGTCGGCCGAGGCGCTGGCCGAGGTGTCGTCAAACCCGCTTAGCATCTACGTCCACGTGCCGTTCTGCCGTACCCGCTGCGGCTACTGCGACTTCAACACCTACACCGCCACCGAGCTCGGGTCTGGGCCTGGAGCGAGCCAGGCGACGTACGTTGATGCGGCCCTGACGGAGCTCGATCTGGCCGTCCGTGTGCTCGGCCCTGACGTACCCTCCGTTTCCACCATCTTCGTTGGCGGCGGAACCCCCACCCTGCTGCCCACCGGCGATCTCGGCCGACTGGTCGCGGCGATCGAGCAACGTTTCGGCCTGACCGCCGATTCCGAGGTGACCACGGAGTCCAACCCCGAGTCCATCGACGCCCGGGGTTTAGCTGATCTGGTGGCGGCCGGCTTCAACCGCATCTCTTTCGGCATGCAGTCCGCCGTGCCGCACGTGCTGGCCACACTCGATCGGGTCCACTCCGCCGGGCGGCCTCAACGGGCCGTCGCCGAGGCCAAGGCCGCCGGCTTTGCCAGTGTCAGTCTCGACCTCATCTACGGCACGCCCGGCGAGTCGATCACCGATTGGGCGACCAGTCTCGACGCCGCTATGGCGGCCGAACCCGACCACGTCAGCGCGTACGCGTTGATCATCGAGGAGGGCACTCGGCTGGCCGCTCAGGTGCGCCACGGCGTGCTGCCCATGACCGACGACGACGATCTGGCCGACAAGTACCTACTGGCTGAGAGTTTCCTCACCCAGGCCGGGATGCAGGCCTACGAGGTGAGCAACTGGGCCCGGTCGGCCGATCACCAGTGTCGACACAATCTGGCCTACTGGACCGGGCACCACTGGTGGGGTATTGGGCCCGGTGCCCACAGCCACATCGGCGGGGTTCGTTGGTGGAACGTCAAGCACCCCGCCGCGTACGCCGCTCGCCTGGTCGACGCGGTCTCACCCGCTCAGGCGCGCGAGACGGTGTCGGTGGCGGATCGCCGGATCGAGCGTGTGCTGTTGGAGCTGCGGCTCGCCGACGGTCTGGATCTAACGGTGTTGAGCCGGACCGAACGGCTACGGGTGCCGAACCTGGTCGCTCGCGGGCTGGCCGGCGTCGAGCAGGATCACCTGCGGCTCACGGTGCAGGGCCGGCTGCTCGCCGACGGTGTGGTCCGTGACCTGCTGGACTGACGAGCGAGGGCCGATTCTGGGGTCATTCGATCGAGGCTCAGGGACCAATCCCCATGGGGATTGGGGTCCTCAGTCCCGCGTTGGATGATCTTGGGTGACGAAGTCGATCAGCTCTTCCACCCGGGTCAGCAGCGTCGCCTCGAGGTCGGTCCAGCTGGCCACCTTGCTCAAGATCAGCTGCCAGGCCCGGGCGATGTCAGCCTGGTCCGCGTGCGGCAGGCCAAGGAGCTCGCAAATTCCGTGCTTCCACTCCACGCTCCGCGGGATCTGGGGCCACTCGACCAGGCCCAGGCGGGCCGGTCTCACCGCCTGCCAGATGTCCACGAACGGGTGTCCGGTGACCAGGACGAACTCCCCGTACGGTCCCCGCGCCACCCGGTCGGCGATAACGGACTCCTTGCTGCCCGGCACCAGATGGTCCACTAGGACACCCAGCCGTCGGCCACGCTCGGGTGCAAACTCACCGACGATGTGCGGCAGGTCGTCCACCCCACCGAGGAACTCGACCACCACCCCGGCGTGGCGCAGGTCATCACCCCAGATCTTCTCGACCAGTTCGGCGTCATGGCGACCCTCGACGTAGATCCGGCTGGGCAGGGCGACCCGGGCCCGCTGGGCCGGCCCGGCCAGCGACCCGGAGGCGGTCCGCGGCGGCGCGGTCGGTGCAGGCTGAGGCACTCGTAGTGCAACCGCTTTACCCTCATAGAGAAACCCTGCTCCCAGGGGAAAGCTGCGCCGGGTGCTGCGGCGGTCTTCGAGCACGACGATGCCGTTCTCCCAACGCAGCACGGCGCCGCAGAACCCGGTGGTGGCGTCCTCGACCACCAATCCGGCCGCCAGGGCCAGATCAACGCTCTCCACCCGAGCGCGGCGCTGCCAACCGGTAGTCAGCACATCGTGCGGGTAGCGGTTGTCCGAAACGGCCATCTGGGCAGCGTAAGTCCCCACCTCGACCGGAGTTGGGATTGGCGCGCTGTCTGCTTGACCCGGCGTGGTTGGCTGGACCCGTGGCTAGGTTGGCGATGTTTCCGCTGGGATCGGTGCTCTTCCCGCAGATGCCGTTGCAGCTGCGCGTGTTCGAGGAGCGCTACCTGATGATGTTGTCGGACCTACTCAAGGCGGACACGTCGGAGTTCGGAGTGGTGCTGATCGAGCGCGGACAAGAAGTCGGCGGGGGCGAACACCGCTTCGGCGTCGGAACCGTGGCCGAGATACTGCAGCTCGGCAGCCACGAGGGCCACGTGATCCTGGTCGCCCAGGGCGGACGCCGGTTTGCGGTGGAAGCGTGGCTGGATGACGCGCCCCACCCGCAGGCCGATGTCACCGACCTGCCGGATCTCACCTGGGACCCCGAGCTCCAATCCCAGCTGGACTACGCCAACACGATCGTCAGACGCGCACTGACGATCCGGAGCGAGTTCACGGAGGGACAGTGGTCGCCTGACGTCGAGGTGTCGGAGGATCCACTGGCCGCCAGCTGGCAGCTGGCCGGTGTCGCCCCCATCGGCCCGTTGGACCAATTGGCGCTGCTGCGTTCGGAGTCAGCGGAGACGTTGCTGTCGCGGTTGATCGAGTTCACCGAGGAGGCCATGGCCGATATCAACACGCCGTGGCCCGAGGAGACGTAAGGGCCGGCTTCCTGGCGATCGGGATGGGTCGGTGTGGCCGTTGGCCTCAGGTGAAGTTGAGACCAACGGGCACCGACACTGGATCAGCGCTTCTTGTGCTTGCGGTTCGGCTCCCAGCTCTCCGACCCCGGGGTCCAGTTGAGCACGCTGGCGCGTTCCATGAACTCGTCGGTAGAGATGTCACCGCGGGCGAAGCGTTCGGCGAGTATCCGCTTGGCTTCCCCCTCCGGGGAGTGGTGGGTGATCCACGGCGGCGGGCCGAACTTGCCCCGGCGCATCAAGAAGAAGGCCCCAGCGAACAACAGCAGCAACAGCAAGAACATCAAAGCTCCTAAAGAGTGAACGAACGGCGATGGGCCATCCCAGGGAGGGCCGTGATGACCGAAGCCGCCCTCTAGCGGGATGAGAAGTGAAGTGGTCATGGATCCAGTGTCGGCGGATCGTGCCGACCGGACATCCCCCAGGAAGCGACACTTCGGCTACGTCGCCGGGCGTAGTGCCGCTACGTTCAGCGCCTGATGTGTGGACGACATTCAGGGGCTAGCCTCGAAGCAACGCCAGCGCCCAGGCGCCACGCTTGGTCACGCAATTCCCGATCACGCAACTACTGAGCAGGCAAATACTTGAGCACGCGACTACGGACCGCCCGCGCGAGGAGGACTTTTGAGGCCACCACGAGGACCGAGAACGGTCTTCGAGGTCCTGGGCGCCCTGCTCGTCGGTGGCGTCGCCTGGGTCTCAGCCCAGTTCTCCCGGATGAGACCCGACCTGGAGTCCGGACCGTGGCGGCACGAGCCGGAAGGCCCGGGGCGGTACGGACCGCGATCGGGCGGGTACTCGCCCGACATCTGGTGGTCGGTACTGCCGTCGGTGCTGGTGATCGTCGCTGCGGTGGCCCTGCGGCGCACCTGGCCCCGGGTGAGCTTCATCGCCGTGGTCCTGGCGGTCGGGGCCTATCTGGCACTGGGGGCCCCGTACGGTCCGGTGCTGGTGGCGCCCGCACTCGCGGTGCACGCCATGGCCGCCCAGCTGCCGCTTCGCCGATGGCTGCCGTACACGGCCCTGCTGGTGCCCATGCTGATGGCGGGCTTCTGGGACCAGCCCTATCTGGGCCTGTTGGACCCGACGCTGTACGGGGTGTTGGTCATTGGGGTCGCCGTCGCGGTCGTACCGGCGCTCTTCGGTCTGCTCCATCGCAGCCGCCGAGAGGCAGAACGGATGGACCGGGATCAAGAGCTACATCGCTACGCGTACGAGGAACGGCTGCGGATCGCGCAGGAAGTTCACGACGTCGTCGGGCACAGTCTTTCGGTGATCAACCTCCAAGCCGGGGTGGCGCTGCACGTCCTGCCGAAGCGCCCGGACCAGGTCGAGTCGTCACTGGAGGCCATCAGGGCGACCAGCAAGCAAGCACTGTCGGAGCTGCGGAGCACCCTCGACGTCTTTCGCGATCCGGCGGCCGACCGACCGCTCGCTCCGCCGCCGGGGCTCGCTCGACTCGACGACCTCGTCAACGCCCCCCGCGCCGCCGGTCGCACCGTCAACCTGGACGTCGATGTGCCGGCGGCGGCGGCGGTGCCGGACGCTGTCGACCAGGCCGCCTTCCGGATCACCCAGGAGGCGCTGACCAACGCCGTACGGCACGCCGGATCGGCCATCGTGGACGTGACGATCGCCGCCGGCTCGGCGGCCCTGGTGCTGCAGATCAGCGACGACAACCCCGACGCCCCTGACACAGTGACCGAAGGGCTCGGACTCCGCGGCATGCGTGAGCGCGCCAGGGCCGTCGGAGGCACGCTCACCACCTTCCGCAGTCCGCGCGGCGGGTTTGTGGTGCAGGCCGAGCTCCCCCTGCAGTCCGCCGGGCTCCTGCCGTGATCAAGGTCGCCGCATGATCAAGGTTGCGCTGGCCGACGACCAGCCGCTGGTCCGGATGGGACTGCGCACCCTGGTGGAGAGCGAAGATGATCTTGAGCTGGCGGGGGAGGCCGACAACGGCCGGGCGGCCGTCGATCTGGTCCGGCGCACCAGCCCCGACGTGATCTTGATGGACATCCGGATGCCGGTGCTGGATGGGATCGCCGCGCTGCGCGAGATCAGCCGGGATTCTCGGCTGAGTGGTGTACGGGTGGTGATGCTGACGACGTTCGAGCTGGACGAGTACGTCTTCGAGGCGCTCCAGGCCGGGGCGGCGGGGTTCTTGATCAAGGACAGCGAACCCTCCGACATGTTGCGGGCCATTCGCTTGGCAGCAGCGGGGGAGTCGTTGCTGTCGCCCTCGGTGACCCGACGGGTGATCGAGTCGTTCACCTCCCGGTCGGGCGTCGTCCGCAAGTCCCATCCCCAGCTCGGCGAGCTCACCGATCGCGAACGCGAAGTGCTGGCTCTGATCGGTCAAGGGCTCAACAACGACGAGATCGCCCAGCGGCTGGTGGTCAGTCCCGCCACCGCCCGTACCCACGTCAGCCGGGCGATGATCAAGCTGGGCGCCCGCGATCGCGCCCAGATGGTCGTCATCGCCTATCAGTCCGGTCTCGTGCAGTGATCGGCGGGCGACGATCGCTGCCTCAGGCCAGTGGCAAGGTCGGCCGGACGCCCTTCAGCCCGTGGTCTGCCAGCTGGGCGTAGCCGCGGGCTACCCCAGCCGCCACGTTCGCCTCGGGGAAGGGCCAGGACCCCTGCTGCAAGGCCTCCGAGCCGGCCACCCCCTGGTCGACCAGGCGTCGGATCTCACCAGAGACAGCCGCGATCCGGCTGCGCTGTCCGAAGACGAACTCGCGGTCGACCGGGTCCCCGTGACCCGGGACGGCACGCGATTTCGATGTCATCAATCCGATGACTCCGTCCAGCGTGGCCCCCCACTCGTGCGGGAAGCTGTCGTCGCCGAACCACGGCGCCCCGGCGGATTCGAGCAGATCGCCGGTGAACACCACGTCGGCATCGGGTACCACGACGATCAGGTCCCCCTCGGTATGCCCCTGTCCGAGGTGCGCGATCTCCACTCGGCGGTCGCCCAGGTCCAACGCCGCGGCCACGGCGATCTCGCGGTGGGCGTTGACCAGCTCGCTGCTGCGGAACCCCAGTTGTCCAGTGGTCTCATCCAGCGACGCCGAGGGTCGCAGCCGGGCTCGGACCGACTCGTGCGCCACGGTCCCCAGATCATCAAACGCCGCCATCCCGAAGGCGTGGTCGTAGTGCCAGTGCGTGACGACCGCACCGACCAGCGGTCGCTCAGTGACGGTGGCTACCGCGGCCCGCAGCTGCCGTCCCTGCTGCGGGCTGGATCCGGTGTCGATCACTAGCGCGCCCCCCGAGCCCACCACCAGGCCCAGGTTGACCGCCGCCGGTTCGGCCACGGTCACGAAGACGCCGGGGGCGACTTCGCGCCAGTCCCCGATGCGGCTGGCCGCGGCGGTTTGGCTCGTCGGGGTCGGTTCGATCACCACGCTAGACTGGCACTCTGTTTGCGTGAGTGCCAAACTTCCCCCGGCTCGGATGCGGGGAACCGATCCAGAGGGCACCGAGGGAGAAGGCCGCCGCGCCCATTCAGAAAGGGGACACCGATCATGGATGATCGCAAGCTCGACGTGCTACGCGCGATCGTGACCGACTATGTCTCCAGCCAGGAGCCGGTAGGTTCTCGCGCGCTCGTCGAGCGTCATGATCTGGGCGTCTCGCCGGCGACCGTACGCAACGACATGGCGGCGCTGGAGGAGGAGGGCTACATCACTCAGCCCCACACCAGTGCGGGCCGCATTCCAACCGATAAGGGCTATCGCCTCTTCGTCGACCGGCTGGGTTCGGTGAAGCCGCTGTCGGTGGCCGAGCAGCGTGCCATCAAGACCTTCCTGTCCGGTGCGTTAGATCTCGACGACATCCTTTATCGCACCGTACGGTTGCTGGCCCAAGTCACCCACCAGGTGGCGATCGTGCAGTATCCGACGCTGAGCCATTCGACCGTCCGACACGTCGAGGTGGTGTCGCTCTCCACCCAGCGGCTGATGCTCATCCTGATCACCTCCACCGGACGGATCGAGCAGCGCGCGGTGGAGATCGCTGAACATGATGACCAGATGCTGGTCGATCTGCGGGCCCGGCTCAACGCCGCCGTGGTCGGGCAGTCGACCCCGCAGGCCGCCGCGCAGCTGAGCACCCTCGTCGCCGAGCTGCCGACTTCCCTCGGCTCGAGCGGCCAGGCCTGCATCGCGACCTTGTTGGAGATGCTGAGCAGTGAGGCGTCGACGCGGGTGGTGGTGGGCGGAATGCCGAACCTGACGCGATTCGGCGACGAGTTCGAGACCACCGTGAAGCCGGTGCTGGAAGCGCTGGAGGAGCAGGTGGTCCTGCTGAAGTTGCTGGGCGAGGCCACCACCTCCAATGCAGTGACCGTCCGGATCGGCCAGGAGAACCCGTACAAGGAGCTTCAGACCACCTCGGTGATCGCCAGTGGCTACGGCAGTCAGGTCGACACCTGGGCGACCCTGGGCATTGTCGGTCCCACCCGAATGGATTACCCCTCAACCATGGCTTCGGTCCGAGCCGTAGCACGCTACGTCGGCCGGTTCCTCTCTGAAGGATGACAACGACACGATGAGTTCTGACTATTACCAGATCCTCGGGGTCTCGCGCGAGGCGAGCCCGGAGCAGATCAAGAAGGCCTACCGTCAGCTGGCCATGAAACTCCACCCCGACGTCGCCTCAGAGCCTGACGCCGCTGATCGGTTCAAGTCCGTGGCGGAGGCGTACGAGGTCTTGCAGGACCCCAAGAAGCGCGACATCTACGACCGCGGCGGCGACCCGCTCGGCGGCGGGATGGGAGGCTTCAACGGCGGCTTCGGCAACGCCGGTGGCTTCGACTTCACCAACCTGGTCGACGCCATGTTCGGGGCTCAACAGACTCGCGGCCCGCGGTCGCGGGTCCGCCGCGGTCAGGACGCGCTGGTCCGCCTCGATCTCGAGCTGGCCGAAGCCGCGTTCGGCGCTACCAAAGCGTTGCGGGTCGACACCGCCGTACTGTGCCCGCGCTGCGACGGATCCGGGGCGACGGAAGGCTCCAAGCCGGTCAAGTGCAACACCTGTCACGGCCAAGGCGACGTGACCCACGTCCAGCGGTCCTTCATCGGGGACATCCGGACCACTCAGGCGTGTCCGACCTGCCGCGGCTTCGGCACCGTGATCCCGAATCCGTGCGCCGAGTGCTCCGGCGACGGCCGGGTCCGCTCCAGCCGGACGATCAACGTCAAGATTCCGGCCGGCGTCAGCACCGGCAACCGGATCCATCTCGCCTCCCATGGCGAGGTAGGTCCCGGCGGCGGGCCCGCAGGCGACCTTTACGTCGAGCTGCACGTCGCTCCGCACGAGATCTTCAAGCGTGACGGCGATGATCTCGAGGTCGTGGTGCGGATCCCGATGACCGCAGCCGCCCTGGGCACCGAGGTGATGGTCGCGACGCTGGAGGCGGATGTCGAGGACGCGGACGCAGAGGCGCAGTCGGTTCGGGTGAGCGTGCCGGCGGGGACCCAGTCCGGCACCCGGATCGCGCTCGACGGCAGGGGGGTCCCGCGGCTTCGCGCCAGCGGACGGGGCCAGCTGGGAGTGACTTTGCTGGTGCAGACGCCGTTGCGGATCGACGACGAGCAGCGGGAGTTGCTGCGCCAGCTGGCTGTCCTCCGCGAGGAGACCCGGCCCGAGGTGACGGTGCAGAAGCAGGGTCGCGGCGTCTTCGGTCGGTTGCGGGATGCGTTCGCAGGTTAATGATCGGTGAGCGACGCGCTGTTTCTCGCTGAGCTTGCCGATCCGTTGCCCGAGGTGGGCACGGTGATAGCGCTGACCGGGGATGAGGGGCGACACGCTGCGGTCGTTCGCCGGATCCGAACGGGCGAGTCGATCGTGATCTCCGACGGCCAGGGGCGCGGCGTGCGAGCGCGGGTCACCTCGGCCGAGAAGTCCGGGCTGGCGGGGGAGGTGACGGAGCGGTTGAGCGCGCCTCTGGCCCCGAGGCGCTACGTGGCGGTGCAAGCCTTGGCCAAGGGCGACCGATCCGAGCTGGCGCTGGAAATGCTGACCGAGCTGGGCATCGACGAGATCGTGCCCTGGTCGGCGTCGCGGTCGGTGGTGCGCTGGTCGGCCGATCGAGCCGACAAGTCGCTGGCGCGCTGGCGGGCGACCGTACGGGAGGCCACCAAGCAGTCCCGGCGGTTGCGGGTGCCGGTCGTGACGCCCGCCGCCAGCACCCGAGAGCTCGGCGAACGCATGGCGCAAGCGGATCTCACACTAGTCCTGCACGAGGCCGCCAGCCAGCAGCTGGGCGAGGTCACGCTGCCGGCACAGGGCACGATCATCATCATCATCGGACCGGAGGGCGGCATCAGCCCGGACGAGCTCGACACCTTCACCGACGCCGGCGCCCACGTGGTCTCGATCAGCGACGGCGTGCTGCGCACCTCGACCGCCGGCGTGGTCGCACTGGCGGGACTGAAGCTGCGATGACCACGTTCCCTAAGCCGGTCGACCAGCCGTCCCCTGAGGTCGTCGAAGGGCTTCGGTGAGCAGCGAGTTCGGTTTCACCCCCCGCACGATGCTGCCGGGCGGGCTGGGCCGTACCGGAGTGATCAGCACCCCGCACGGAGTGATCAACACCCCGGCCTTCATTGCCGTGGGGACCAAGGCGACGGTGAAGGCGGTGCTGCCAGAGAGCATGGCTGACCTCGGCGCCCAAGCCCTGCTGGCCAACGCCTACCACCTGTATCTGCAGCCCGGGGCGGATATCGTCGACGAGGCCGGCGGTCTTGGTCGCTTCATGAACTGGCCCGGACCGACCTTCACCGACAGCGGAGGGTTTCAGGTGCTCTCGCTGGGCGTCGGGTTCAAGAAGGTGCTGGCGATGAACACGGCCGGACTTGGCAACGACGACGTGATCGCCAACGGAAAGACCCGGTTGGCTCACGTCGACGACGACGGCGTCACCTTCATCTCCCACCTGGATGGATCTCGACACCGCTTTACGCCCGAGGTCTCGGTGCGGATCCAACACCAGCTCGGGGCTGACATCATGTTCGCCTTCGACGAGTGCACCACGTTGATGAACACCCGCGGATATCAGGACAGAGCTGTCGCTCGTACGCAGGCCTGGGCGACACGGTGCCTGGCCGAGCATGATCAGCTGACGCAGGAACGGGTCGACCGGCCCTATCAAGCCCTCTTCGGTGTGGTCCAGGGTGCGCAGTACGAAGACCTGCGGCGATTAGCCACGCGCGACCTGGAGTCCTTGATCATCAACGGTCGCGGGTTCGACGGCTATGGCATCGGAGGGGCGCTGGAGAAGGAGAATCTCGGCACCATCGTGCGCTGGGTCTGCGACGAGCTGCCGGAGCACAAACCGCGGCACCTGCTCGGCATCGCCGAGCCGGACGACTTCTTCACCGCCATCGAGAACGGTGCCGACACTTTCGACTGCGTCGCGCCGTCGCGGGTGGCGAGGAACGCCGCCCTCTATTGTCGCGACGGTCGCTTCAACGTCAACACTGCCGCCAACCGCCGTTGCTTCGAACCCATCGACCCGGAGTGCGACTGCTACACCTGCACGCACTATACCCGGGCCTATCTCCACCACCTCTTCAAGGCGCGGGAGATGTTGGCGTCGACGCTGTCCACCATCCACAACGAGCGTTTCATCGTCTCCTTGGTCGACCGGATCCGAGCCAGCATCGACACCGGTTGCTTCGAAGAATTCAAGATCGACTTCCTGGGCCGCTACTACGCCAAACGCCTAACCATGTGAGCTGGACCGGCACGGTGACGCGGTGTCAGTCTCATCCGTGGGGCGGGCCGACGTTGTTGCGTAGCCAGGTGACCAGTGGTCCACAGGACTCGAAGGTGGTGACGACGAACTCGTGCAGAGCGCGCGCATCGGCCAGATCGGGTCCATCGAGGGCGCGATGGCCGACCACGCCCTGACGTCGCAGCAGATCGATCCGCGAATGATCTCGGGGGTATCCGCGCGGTGCTGTCTTCAGTGCGGGCAGACCGACGACGTTCACGTCGATCGACTGCTCGGTCAGCCGACGCAGCGTCCGTTCCAGGGCCGGTCCGCGCCTGGCGTCGTCGACGGCGGCGCGGTACCGCTGGAGTTGGTCGGCCTGCATCCAGTAGATGCCCGCGCCGACCATCAATCCTTGGGCACTCAGCTGCAGATAGTGGTCCGTCCCCGCTGATTCGTGGACGGCACTGTGCTGGGTCTTGTACGGGGCCTTATCGTGCGTGAATCGGACGTCCCGGTTCATTCGGAACATCCGGAACGGCTGGTAGCTGTCGGGCAGTGACTCCACCAGGCTCGCCAGTGGCTCCCTCACCTCCTGCTCGAAGGTGTCCTTGTGCGCCTGCCAGAACTCGCGCGTGTTGTCGTCCTCCAAATCCTCGAAGAAGCGGATGCCGTCCGGGCTGAAGCCGCCAGATTGGGCGGGTGGTTTGGTCATGGTGGGCTCCCTCGCTCCTAGTGTGCTCGCTCGTCATGAGCCGGATCAGCGCTACCGACGGCTCGCGCGTCACTTTCTCCGTCGTGCGTCACCTATAAGTGCCGCGTCGCGGAGGGAGTCGCGGAGGGAAGTGACGCGTTGATGTAGCGGGCAGCCCCTGCGGTGAGGACCCTGTGGTATCTCATGGCCCACTGACCACTCTCAGGGGGCGTTCTCGGTGAAGACCGTCAGCTGTATGTTTCCCGGGCCGGTCAGGCGGGAGTTGAGTGACTTCCAGGGTGTGATCGTCGGCGGAGCGATCAGCTCAGCGCCGGCGGCGGTGAGCCGGTTGGTGACGGCGGCGGCGTCGTCGACCTCGAAGGCAACCCGGAACTGGCCACTCACGCCCGTACGCCCTACCTCGGCCGTGTCGATCAGATCAACCTGTGCGGGGTTGGACAGTTCGAGGGTGGCTCGGCCGGCGTCCAGAATTGTCACCTGGGCTCCGCCCTCGGACGCGTACGTCTCTTCCACCACCAGCCCCAGATCGTCGCGATAGAACCGCACCGCGTGGTCGTAGTCGTCGGCGGCCACCACCAGCCGGAGTTGGCGCACGGCGGACGCGGTTGCGCCTGAGGCGGCATAGCCGGGCTCGCGGCGCTTGATGGTCCGGATGACGGCGTACGTCACCGGCAGCAACGCCACCTCGACCACCACCTTGTAGACGTAGCCGACCACGGCGAAGCTGATCAGCCCACGCCACGTCGGGAAGACACCTGCAAAGGCGATGAAGGCAAACAGCGCTGTATCGGCGAACTCGCCGACGACGGTCGAACCGACCAACCGCGCCCAGAGTCGACGTTCCTGCGTGCGCTGTTTGATCTTGACCATGACGTAGGCGTTCAAGAACTGCCCGGCCAGGTATCCGCACAAGCTGGCCAACACGATGCGCGGGACGAATCCCAGCACCGCTTGAAAGGCAGCCTGATTCTCGTAACCGGGGCCAGGTGGCGCCGCGCCGACCGCCAAGAAGGTGAGCGAGGCCAGGGCGGCCAAGGCGAAGCCGACCCAGATGGCTCGCCGGGCTTGCCGTAGCCCGTAGATCTCGGCCAGCACGTCGCCGATGATGTACGTCAGCGGGAACAGCAGGGCGCCGCCGTCGGTGAAGATTCCCTGGATGATCGGCAGCTCGTCGACCACCGTGATGGTCTTGGTGGCCGCTACGTTGGAGATCAACAGCAAGCCGCAGAACAGCGCGACCACGATGGCGTAGATGCCGCTCGGTGTAGTGGCGAAGGAAGGCGCAGCCCGGGCGCCGGCGGGACGTTGAGTATCAAGCGTTGTCACGCGCAGCGATCCTACGGGCCGTCCTCTTCGGGCCCGTGCACCTGGGGTGGCGTGGTTATCCATGGCAGGCTGGGCCTATGAGCGAATTCACCAACGAGGCCCCCGACGAGTCCGAGCAGCTGGACCAGATTCAGCCGGGCGACTCGCTCGACGATCGCGGGGTCGACGACATCCTGGACGAGGGCTACTCGCCGCCCGAGAACTACTCCACGCTGGTCCGCGAGGGCGAGCACGAAACGCTGGACGAGCGGTTGGCCGAGGAAATTCCCGAACCAGACCCGTACGCCGATGAGACGGAGGAGAACAACCTGACGGTCCGCGACGAGCAGGAGAATCTGGACGACGGCGAGGTCGGCGCCGAGCGGGCCGGCCGGCTGGTGGATCCGAACGAGGGCATTGGCTTAGATCTGGACAAGGACATGATCGGTTCCGACGTCGGCATTGACGGCGCCGCCGCCAGCGCTGAAGAGGCTGCCGTGCACATCGTCCCGGACCAATACTGAGTGTGAACCGGCCAACCGTGGCGGAGTTCGTCAATGTGATCGATCGAACCGGATGACTCGAGGCAACCCGCCTGATCGGCGCCCACCCTCACGGCGAACCAGGCCAAAGGCTTTGGGGTCCTCGGGAGTCTTTACTAGGATAGGGCGCGTGCCGGACCACTGGCACCCGCCGATCCGGCACATTGTCAACCCGAAGCCATGGACATTCACACACTGCGAGGAACCAACTGAGTAGGTCAGATATCTCGGTATCCACCCCCCCCGACCCGTCCGTTTCGAGTGCTCTGAGCGCTTCGCGTGCCCGGGACAGTGGTCTGGAGGGGATGCGGAGAATCACGGTTCCGGTCTCCGTGGACATGGTCAACATTTTGGGTCCACGTGACGAGTTCCTGCGGATCTTGGAGCGCGAGCTCGAAGCCAGCATTCATGTCCGCGGCAACGAGATCACCCTCAGCGGGTCAGCGAACGGGTTGACCCTCGGCGTGGACGTGATCAACGAGCTCGTCACCGTACTGCGTACCGGTCAAGGTCTCACCGCCGACGCGGTCGAGCGCATCTGCAGCATGATCTCCGAACGCGCCGACGCGCGGCCAGCCGACGTACTCACCCACAACATCTTGTCCTCGCGCGGCAAGACGATCCGACCGAAGACGCTCAACCAGAAGCGGTACGTCGACGCCATCGACAAGCACACGGTCGTCTTCGGGATCGGTCCGGCCGGCACCGGCAAGACCTATCTGGCCATGGCCAAGGCCGTCCAAGCCCTGCAGAACAAGCAGGTCACCCGGATCATCTTGACCCGGCCGGCGGTGGAGGCGGGGGAGCATCTCGGCTTCTTGCCCGGCACCCTCAACGACAAGATCGACCCCTACCTGAGGCCGCTGTACGACGCGTTGCACGACATGGTGGACCCCGACTCGATTCCGCGGTTGCTCACCGCCGGAACCATTGAGG
>JAABUN010003901.1_pt1 | contig 21656 bp, 17 predicted proteins | sample 5559311 | NCBI WGS metagenome assembly JAABUN01 (sample SAMN10711877, study PRJNA513370) | rock metagenome | isolation source: Antarctica rocks | place: Antarctica: Victoria Land, Siegfried Peak sud
ATATCGAGGGAAACATAAAAATTATGAGAGGACATGGAAGTTAGTTTCGGCAATTGTCAATTTGAAACTTTCTACTGGTCATCTCAAATATGCTTCCCCTTAAATTTATTTAGGAAAGATGTCTAATCGAGAAACGGAAGAATGCCGAGCGAAACCGAGTTGCAGCAAACCGTCCGAAGCGACCAAAGCAGAAGACTCAACGCCATAGTCGGAGCATTAGACGCGCAAAGTTATAAAGTCAGCGGCGCGGAAAATAAACCGCAAACGCCTGCGCCGATTCAACCGACCAATGCAGCCAGACATAATTCTTCCGGCAGCATAGTTTCAAATAAAAACTATCGAACACGACCGGGTGTGAATCTTTCGGACGACGCGAAAACGAAACTGAATTTAATCGGTCAGGAATATTCGAGGCGTTCCGGCGGCAAGGCTTTTGAAGTTACCAGCGGGACGCGAACCGCTTACAGTCAAGCCGACGCTATGTATACGAAGATAACGCTGCGCGACAGCTTTTCGGAGTATAAAAATAAAAAAGCTGTCGATGAGGTTTTGAATGCTTATAAACAGGCAAAATCCGAAAATAAATCTCCGCAGCAAATAAAACAGGCAATGGCGCAGGCAGTTGAAAATCAGGTAAAACAAGGCATTTATATATCGAGACATCTGCGCGGCGGCGCAATCGATGTAAGTATGAACAACTTAAACGAACAGGCTTTCAAAGAATCCGTTGAGGCGGTTACAGGTCAAGAACCGCTTTATGAAGGCAAACCGCGTCATTATCATTTTCAGTTTTAAAAATATGTCTGCTGGTTTGGCATTTGACCGGAGGTTTATTATTAGATGGTGATTAAATTATTTCAGCGATGGACGTTTATTTTAGTTTGTTTAGCGACGGTTTCCTGCGGGCAGACTTTATCGAGCAATTCGATTGCTTCCAATCAAAATGAATTATCGCGGTTGGATAACTCCGCTAAATCCGGGCAAGCCGAAACTAGTTCCGACAATTCTGCTAAAGAAAATCTTCAAACGGTTAACGCTTTGCCTAAAGACAATTTTCCGGCAGTCAAAAAAGGGCAGTGCCTTGCCGATAACGCGCCGCGCCCGCAAGGGTTATCGGAAAATATAAATCTCAACGAGCAAGCTCCGATGCCTCAAACGGCGGAAGAATTCAACAGTTGGATATCCGGTTTGCTCGGCTCGCAGATTGTTATAGACAGACGATTTATAGACTTTTCGGTTGTCGGAGATTTTAACGGCGACGGCTGCAATGACATTGCCGTTCCGGTTACGCCCGACACGGAATACGAAGTGATTTCCCGCCCAGACGACCGGCGCGCGAAGGCTCGAACCAATCGAAACTTTAATGAATATCTGGCTAATTTCGGTTCGTGCAATCTGTATCTTATAAATTTGCGGAATAATGCCTCCGAACTAACCTGTTCCAGAGAAAGTCAGGGCAAACGAAGTGATTTCGCCAAACAATTTCTCACTCAATCCTCAACGGCAATCTTCATCGTTCACGGCGGAAAAAAAGGTTGGAGCTGGACGGCGAACGCCGCCGGACGAACCGCGCTTTTATTAAATGTTTGGGACGCTCCAATACTGAAAACAGACTCGAATACGATTGATTTCAGCGTCGTCTCCGGCGGCTACAAATATGATGAATACGCCTTGCCGAAAACTGCAAAAGGCGACGGCTTATACGTCGGGTTAAGTTCACCGATTGCAAAAAGCGACAAAAATAAATTGACGGAAAGAAGATTGATTTATTTTGACGGAAACAATTACAGATTGGAAAAGCTGTCTGATACGACTGCAAAACAACAAACCGAATTTTAGCTTCCAACAAGCGGCTTGTCGGGCGACAAGGTGAAAAAGTTATTTACTTATCTTCAGCGAGACCCGGAAACAGGCGACAAACTAAAAGAGCCTGAGGCTGACACGCTTTATATTTATAAATGGATTGACAATAATTACTGGTGGTGCGGCTGTAAAAATCTGAAAACCGACGAGGATATTTACGAGCGGAAATTAAAAAAGGAAGACCCGAATCACGATTTCGGCAATCCGCCGCAAGGGAAAAAATGTCCCGATTAACTTAAAAAAATATGAAAGCGAAAACACATCTGCTCGTCTTGGCGGTTATTCTGTTGATTCCGGTAAGTGTCTTATTCGGGCAGAAAAAGGCAACGCCCGACTCCGTTAAAACAGCAAAAGGCGTCCTGAAGATAGAAGACGACACGAAAACCATCGACAACTCGCCCGTCGAATTCAAATCGCTTTCGCTCGATAAAAAACTCGTTTTCAGACGCGTTAATACCGAAGGCGAGTTTGTCTCGATTGAAAATTATTTCCCTCGAAAAAATCCGAACCTGATAGTTTTCTTTGTCGGCGCTGAAGCGGTATCGTGCATCGGGCAATTTTTTATCGTCGATGTTTCCGGCAGAAAACCGATTATCACCGAACGATTCGGAAATTGCAGCAACAATCCGCAAATAACTGCCCGGAATCAAACTTTAACCGTAACCTTCCCGCCGGGCATAGCCGCAGATTATTACAAAGCCGGAAATAAAGAGATTTGGCGGTATAGTAACGGAAAACTAAAACAAATTTTGTAGTCCTGTTAAGCAATTGCATCTACTCGCCAGCTCAAAAACGGGAAACTATTCTCATAAATTGACGCCAGCTTATTGATGACCGTCTAACTTCAAATCTTTCGGAAATTTTGGCGACTTACAAACAAGCCAAATCAGATGGAAAATCCAGTGAACAAATAAAGCAAGCGATGGCGGAGACGATTCAAAATCAAGTTAACCGGCACTCATACATTTCGCGCCATTTGCAGGGCGGCGCAGCGGATGTCAGTTTAGCGGGATTAGACCCGACCGCCTTTCGGGAAGCCGTTAAAACCGTTACCGGCAAAGAACCGCTTTACGAAGGAAAGCGCGCCATTTTCATCTGCAATTTTAATGAATACAATAAATTGTAATTCGACGGTGAAAAATGAATAAAAAGCGCGGGCTTTTAAATGCCGAACGATTTTTTATTTAACGGCGTTGCCGAAACAAAATTTTGAACTAATTGCTCGATTCCCGTTATCGCGCTGCCGACGACGACGGCAAATGCGCCGCAGTCGAAAGCTCTTTTAACATCCGCCGCCGAACTAAGGCGACCTTCGCAAATGACCGGCACGGAGACGCGCGCGGCTAATTTTTCGATTAAATCGAAATCCGGTTTGGCGATATGTTTCGTTTCCTGCGTGTACCCGGAAAGCGTGGTAAAAACCGCGTCGAATCCAAGTTTCTCGGCGGCATTTATTCCTTCTTCGACAGTTGCGACATCAGCCGTTAAAGGCTTTTTCAATTCGGCGCGAATACGCCCGACCAAATCTTCGAGTTTTTCGCCTTGCGGTCGAGGGCGCAAAGTCGCGTCAATGGCGATTATATCCGCGCCCGCATCGACGATTTTTCGTGCCGCGTCAAACGTCGGCGTGATATAAACTTCGCTCGCCTCGAACACGATTTTGTAAATTCCCAAAACCGGAATTTCGACCGCTCTTTTGACGGCACAAATATGTTCGGGCGAATCGATTCGCACGCCGACCGCGCCGTTCTTCTCGGCGACTTGAGCGAACGCTGCGATGATTTCCGGTCTTGCAAGCGGCGAATTTGCCGGTGCCTGACACGAAACAATTAATCCGCCGCGCCAGTTTTCAAAAATATTATTCATTTCCATTCGGTGATTTTCCCAGATTGCTCAATAATTCTTCGGTAATTTTAATTTCTGCCTGCTTGTAAGACAACAGCAGCGCGCCGACCGCCGGACCGAAACACGGTTTAACAAACTCGGCGAGCGGAACTTTTTTTGCCAGCGACGATTTAAAATATTCGTTCATCAAGGGCGCGCGAAACATTCCGCCGATTGTGGCGACGGGGAAATTCGACTGAAATTTCAATTTTTTCGCAACGCTTTCAACGCTGTCCGTCAACACGCCGACGCCGTAAAAGATTTGTTCCCGAATCGCTTGATTATCTTTAGCGGCAGCAAGGTGCGCGCATTCGGCAAGCGCGGCGACTTCGCGGCGCGAAATCTTTCCGTTATAAAAATCATCAGTAATTTCCCTGATTTTACCGCGCCCGAAAAAATCCAGCACCAATTTCAAAACTCCGTAATCTTCAACCAAACCGTCGTGTTCTTTGACGGCGAGCCGAATCATCTGTGCGGCGAGCCAAAAACCGCTGCCTTCGTCGGAAAACAAATAGCCCAAACCGCCCGCGCGCGCCGTTTCGCCCGTTTCATTAACGCCGAAAACGACCGCGCCTGTTCCCGCAATGACGACGATTCCCGGTTTTCCGGCGGTTGCGCCGAAAAGCGCCGTCGGCGCGTCGTGTCCGACCGTCAGTTTTTCGGCTTTGACAATCGCGCCGATAATTTCTCGCTTGTAAATCGCGCCGCCCGTCATACCGCAGTGCGCCGAAGCGAAAATCATTTCGCTCAAATCAGGTAAATTCGCGTTTTTCAATGCCGCGCCGACCGAATCTACAATGGCGTTTTGCAGCCGCTCGCGCCCGCCCGGAATTTCCGCGTGATTTGATGCGCCGCCCGTTCCGCGCCCCAAAACATTGCCCTTTTCACCGGCAATTATCGCTTCGGTATGACTTTGCCCGCCGTCGATGCCGAGAAATGTTTTGGAATCTAAATTTTGGAATTCAGATTGATTTGTCATCTACTTTTTCGTTAATTCCTTAGCGAATTCTACGGCAAATGTTTCTTCTTCGGCTCTCGACAAATTAAATTCCGCTGCAAAAAAATGTCCGAGTTCGTGGGCGACGATTGCTTCTGTCGAAAATTTGTTATCAGTTAAAGCCAGCAAATTAACCCGAATCGTTTTCGCCTTCCGGTCGAATTCGCCAACCGTAACCGGATGCCAGTTTTCATAAACGATTTTCACGCCCGCTCTTTCAGCAAGCACGAACACGTCGCGCGCGCCGAATTTTTCGACTGTATTTTGCGCCGTTTCTGCCGCGTTCATTTTTAATCTTCACACCGCAAATCGGTGCGGGTCGCCGTCCGCCAAATTTAAATTTTCGCGCCATTCGAGTTCAAAACCTTTCGTCGTTAATTGTCTTTGAAATTGACGCAAAAAATTTTCGTCGCGTCTGACTCGTTTCGGCGACAAATCGTTCCGCAGACAAAAACCGATTAAATTTCCCGCCGCTTCGCCGATGTTCCACTCAATCGGATGCAGGCGATAACAGCCGTTGGTGATGTGCGTCGTGCCGATGTTTTTGCAGGCGGCGAGCAGATTTTCAATTCGTTTCGGAATCAGCGCGCCGAGCGGAATTTGAAACGGCAGCGCTTCGACATCGACGTAATTATCGCCCGCGACGGTCGGATGCAAATCAATGCGATAAAAACCGACGCCGACCGAATCCGCAAATTTTTCGGCGTAAATTTCATTCGGTCTGGCAGCGGCGGAAACGTGCTGTTCGATAATCGTAAATTCGGCTTTAATGCGGCGCGATTCGCGCACATACGGCATTTTCGCCAAACCGTCAGCAGTTCCGACGACATCGGAGCGCAACTTTAAACCGCCAAAGCCGAGTTCTGTTTGCAGGTAATATAAAAACGATAAACTCTGCTGTTTCGCCGCATTAATCGATTTTTGTTTCTCGTCAAAACTCCCCGCGTTCGCCAAATCGCCGAGCAGGAAATCTATCTGCGGATAATTAACCAAAGTAATGTCGCTTGCGAACGCGCCAGCGACAAAATTTTTCCGATGCAGAATGCGGCGATAAGTCCATAGCCCGGCAAAAGCTGTGTTCGGCTCATTGTTCGGCTGAAAATTATAATGCACCGGCTTTAAGTCGCGCGGACTCAAACCGGTCAAACTCAACAATTTTCCGCTCCACGCCGGTTTTAAATCAGGCACAAAATCGCGCCAGAAATCGTAATTTTCCGGCTTTTCAATCGTGTGATTTTCGCCCGCGTGATAACTCATCGCAAAACACATCGAAAAGGCTTGCGAGTTATTCGGTTCAGCAATTTTTTTAGCGCTCGGTTCTCCCGTTTCGGCTTTCCTTTCCGAACCGGTTACGAATTCAGTTCCGGTCAGCGGCAAAAGCTCGCCGAGTTCGGTCGCGTCAACAAAATATTTGGCGATGATTTTTACTCGCTCTTTATTTCGCAAATTTTCAAGCGTAACGGACGAAACTTTATCGCCGTTCGTTTCGGCGGAGACGGGAAAGTGTTCGAGTAGAATTCGCAGATTTCCTTTGTCGATGAACGGTCGTAAAAGCGACTCGAAAACGTGGAGAAAAACTCGCGGCTCGGCGCAGAGCGGCGAAACCCATCCGTCGCCCGGATTCAAAACCGGATTGTCTCGCGCCGCTTCGGTCAAAGGAAAATTGTTTCGATAATAATCGCGCACGCTCGTTCTAAACTTTCGATAACTGCACGTGCAGCCGAATTCTTCAATCCAGCCGTGTTCGTCGGGCGGCGTCGCCTGCGCGGTGAATTGTCCGCCGAGCCAGTCGGATTCTTCGGTTAAAATTACGTTTAAATCGTTTTCGCACGCCGCAATTGCCGCCGCGCATCCGCCCGCGCCGCCGCCGACAATCAAAACGTCTGCTTTTAATCGTTCGATTTCCATTTTATTTCGGCGAAGCGATGACGACGATTTGCTCGCTCGCCGACGAATTTTCAAGTTCCGTTTGCGCCAGTGCAATAACTTGTTCGAGTTCGGCGAGACCGGAAAGATTGACGATGCGTGCGCCAACGAGCAGATGAACGTCGGGCAAAGCGCGTCCGGCGTCGCCGAAATCGGTCAGTTTATTGATGACCGCTTCGAGTTCGCGCCGCGTGTTTTCAACTGTTGTCGGATGAACTTCGGAATTACTTCTCTGCAATCTAACGACGCCGGTTTTATCGACGATGCGAACGGCAAGGCGTTTGTTTGTAAAAAATCCGAGAAAAGTTTTCGTTGTAATTTCCTGCGAAAAAACGTAAAAGCCGTCGGTTTCGGCGGACAAAACAACATTGCTTTCATCAGTTTTCAGCGAGCGCGCCGCCGCCATATTCGCGCCTTCAAAGCTACCGATGCTCATTGAATCGTCTTTTTGTTTCAACTCGGTCGTGCCGAAAGCCGTCGCGCGGACGATGCTGCGGCGCGTGTCGACTTCAATCTGAACCTCAACAGATTCGGGCAACGCGCCGATTTTTATTACGGCGTCGGACGCTTCGCGGCGCACCTGTAAAATCTGCTCTGTGGTTGGATTTGCGATATTTCGCTCGACCGTATCGCGCACCATCGCCAGCGCGACGCCGATTGTCGAGATGACTTCGGCTTTTTTCGCAAGGCGCGCGGGCAGATTCATCAGCGTTCCGGTAAACGGAATCAAAGACGCCGCGCCGCCGCCGCCGCCGATTAATTCGACTGTCGCGCGGTCGAGATTGTATTCGGCAATCAATTCTTCGATTTGCTTTTCAACTTTTTTGCACGAAATTTCCAAAACTTTTCGCGCCGCTTCTTCGACTGACACGCCGAGTTTTTCCGCCAGCGGTTTGAAGGCGAGTTTTGCGGCTTCGCGGTTGCCTTTGGCAAAAGCGTCGTCGGGAACGATTCCCAAAACATTTGCCGCGCACGTCGGCGTCAAAGAAAACCGCTCGCCGTTCGCGCATTCGATTGCCGTGTAATCGTCCGTGTCGTGCGCGGTCGGACGCAGGTGAATCAGTTTCGCGTTTTCAAAGATTTCAGGCGTTTGAAAACTCGCGTAACTCAAGCCCGCGATATGCGCCGAGCGCGAGCCGACATCGACGATTTCGCCGCCGCTTTCACGAATCATCGAGCCGCCCGCAATCGCCAAAGTTCTGACATCGAGCGTGTTTAAATATGTGCGATGCCCGCCGACTTTAGCGGCTTTAGTTTGCGGCGCGCCGTCGCGGATAACGGAAATATCCGCGCTCGTTCCGCCGACTTCGATAAAGATTCCGTCGGAAACCCGTTCATACATCAGCGCGCCCGCAATTCCCGCCGCCGGACCCGAAAGCATCGTCATAATCGGTCGGCGGTGAACTTCTTCGACCGACATCACGCCGCCGTCCGAACGCATAATCATCAGCGGCGCGCGGATTCCGGCACGTCTGACGCATTCGTCCGTCATCGTCGCCGTGTGAATCATTTTCGGCAGAATCGCGCCGTTCAAAACCGCCGTTCTGGTTCGGGTTCGCAAACCGTAAAGCGTCGAAACTTCGTGTCCGCTCGTCGCCAGCAAACCTTTTGCGCGCGCAATGTCAGCGATTTTTTCTTCCGTTTGAATGTGGTCAACGCCGAACGCTTCGGAAACGGCGACGACTTCCGCGCCGTTGGCTCGAAAATTTTCGATAATCTTTTCGATTGATTCCCGGCTGTAATTTCGATTTGAAACAAACTCGTGCTGCGCCTTTAGAAAGCGGTTCGGCGCTAATTCAATCGGCGGTATGCGCGTGTCAATCTTCGCCTTTATGCCTTCCAAACCGCTTCCCAAACCGATAACGCCGACGTTTGCGACATCGCCTTCAAGCAGCGCGTTCGTCGCCTGCGTCGTCGAATGCGCGATAAAAATCACGTCGTCCGGCGAAATCCTTAGTTCACTCAAAACGCGTTCGATGGCGTTAATAATTCCAAGCGCGACGCCTTCGGTTGCCGAATGAGTCGTCGGAACTTTTAACTGCGAAACGACCGCGCGCGAATCATTGTCCACCACGACGACATCGGTAAAAGTTCCGCCGACATCTATGCCGATACGAACTTTTCGATTTTGAGTGCCGGATTTTGGATTTTCAGTTTCCACAAATAAAAAAATAAAAATTTATTTTGTCATTCCGTCGCCGATTTGAAATAAATTCGGAATATTTATCGGCAAATGCCCTTGAAACGGTACTTCGGCGAACATTACGCGAGCCGCCGCCGTCTGCGCGACATCTTCGATGGCGTAAGTTACGGCATAATTTTGCGCTTCGGGAAACTGCCGAATCATATACGGATTGCCAAAGGCAATGACGGCGGCTTTTTCCTGTTTTAACGCCAGCATTTGCTTGACAAACGCGACTTGATTTTCCGGCAGCGCGACCGTGCCTTTCGCCGCCGCGCGTTTGACAAACGGCGCGAGAATTACCGATTCATAATTTTTTGCGTCATTTAAGACTTTGGCGTATTCTTCGACGGTCGAGCGCGGGTCGAGGCGCGCAAATTTAGCATTTGAAAAACGTTTCTGAATTTCGGGAACGAGCGCTGCGCCTTCCGTCTGGTCGTCATCGGCGGCGATTACAACAAACAAAGTTTTCGCCGCCGTCTCTTTTGTCAGCGGAAATATTTTGCCCGCGTTTCTGAGCAGCGTGATTGATTTTTCAGCTGTGCGGTTAGCTTCGGCAACATTTACGGGTTTTTCAACCGATTCATTTACTTTTGCCAAATCAACAAACCGATTTTTCGTCAAGCCCAAACGATACTTCGCGGCAAGCAGTCGGCGCACCGATTCGTCAATTCGCTTTTCTGAAACGTCGCCGCTTGTAACGGCGGCTTCGACTGCCGCAATCGCCGCATCGACATCTGGCGGAAATAAAACTAAATCCGCTCCCGCTTTAATTGCCATTACCGCGCTTCCGCCGTTCGGGTAATTTTTCGTAATCGCTCCCATTTCCATCGAATCAGTCGTAATAATGCCTTGAAATTTCAAATCCTTTCGCAAAAGGTCGGTCGAGATTTTCGGGTTAAGGCTCGCCGGTAAATTGTCGCCCGTTACATTCGGTACGGCAAGATGCGCGGTCATCACCGAATCAACGCCGCCTAAAATCGCCGCGCGAAACGGCACAAGCTCGACGGAATTTAATTTGGCAGCATCCGCGGAAATTGTCGAAAGCCCGATGTGCGAATCGGTCGCCGTGTCGCCGTGACCGGGAAAATGTTTTAAGGTGGCAAGACAGCCGGCTTCGCGGACGCCGCGCACTTCCGCCGCGACGAATTCTCCGACCGTTTTCGGGTCAGCGCCGAAAGAACGAATGTTAATCACCGGATTGTCGGGATTGTTGTTGACATCGGCTACGGGAGCGAAAAGCCAGTTCGCGCCGATGGCGCGCATCTCTTCGCAGATAATTTTGCCTTGCCGGTAAATCGCTTCGCGGTCGCCTGCCGCCGCAACGCCCATATTCGTCGTAAAAGGCGTTCCCGTGCGTAACTGCATTCTCAAGCCGCGTTCATAATCAGCCGAGAAAAACAAAGGAATTTTGGCGAGCCTTTGCGCTTCGTTCGTCAGCGCCGCGATGGAATTGGCTTCGCCGCGAAAAAGCGTGAAGCCGCCGACGTTTAATTTTTCAATCCGGCGGCGCGTTTCCGCAAATTTATCGCTTCCGAAATTATTAAACTCGCCGCTGAACGACATCATCATCATCTGCCCGATTTTCTCGCGCAAAGTCAGCGATTTTAAAGTTTTCTCAACCCAAGCCTCACCCGTTTTATCAATTTTCGTTTGCGCGAAAACCATCTGCTGACTCAACAAAACGAGGAATACGAGCGGAATAAATAACTTTTTCATAAAACGAGCAATAAGTATTTCAGCCACAAATGAACGCAGATTCACTCGGATTAAAGAAAGATAAACTCAAAAAATTATCTGTGTTCGACTGTGCATATCTGCGGTTACATTTCTTAATAATTTTCAATTAAAAATTTCCTTCTTTTCTTTCGCGTCTTTCTCTCGTTCTTTCGATGATTTTACTTGCAAACCGTCGCCGATTTTGAAGAAATTCGGCAATGAAACGGGCGAATGTCCGGTGATTGCAGTTTCGCCGAAAATTGCGCGGACGCCCGCCGTTTGCGCGACATCTTCGACCGCCCACGCCGCCAGATAACTTTTCGCCCGGGGAAATTGTTTTAATTGATACGGAGAGCCGAAAGCGACGATTGCCGTATTTTTATTCGCCGCAATCGCTCTGACGATAAATTCGGCTTCGGCGTCGGGCAGCGCAATCGTGCCTTTAAGCGCGGCGCGTTTGACGAACGGAGCGATTAAAACCGTTTCCGCTTGTTTGGCGTCTGCCAAAAGCTGTTCGTATTCGGCGGCGGTCGTGCGTTTATCGACTCTGACAACCCGCGCATTTTTGACGCGCTGCTCGACTGCGGCTTTGAAAATCAATCCTTGGTCGGCATCGTCGTCGCCCGCCGCGATGATGAATAAAGTTTTTTCGGCTTGTTTCAAATCGAGCGGTAAAACTTTATTGTCATTCTTGAGCAAAGTCATCGAACGCTCGGCTAAATCGTTGGCGAATTTGACGTTTTCGGGTTTTTCGACGAGTTCGTTGACCTTGTTTAAATCAACCGCGTGATTTTGAATTAAGCCGATGCGATATTTGACTTTTAAAAGGCGGCGCACCGAATCGTCAATTTGTTTTTCGGGAATTTCGCCCGTTTTGACCGCCGTTTCGAGCGCGTCGATTGTTGCCTTAACATTCGGCGGCAAAAGCGCGATGTCCGCGCCGGCTTTGATTGCCAGAACCGCGCCGTCCGTGCCTTTGTAGTTTTTGATAATCGCGCCCATTCCCAAAGAATCGGTCGTGATAATGCCGTCGAATTTCAATTCTTTGCGAATCAAATCCCGATTGATTTTCGGATTGAGCGAAGCCGGAATGTCGTCGCCGGTAATCTGCGGCAGCGCGATATGCGCCGTCATAAACGAATCGAGTCCCGCCGCAATCGCCGCGCGAAAAGGCGCGAGTTCAACCTGTTCAAAACGCTCGCGGCTGATGTTGATAGTCGGCGTGTTGATGTGCGAATCCTGCGGCGTATCGCCGTGTCCGGGAAAATGTTTGGCGGTCGAAATCACGCCGCCCGACCGCAGACCGCGCACTTCGGCGGCGACGAATTCGGAAGTTCGCGCCGCGTTTTCGCCGTAGCTGCGGACGTTGACCATCGAATTGTCGGGATTGTTGGCGACATCTGAAACAGGACCGTAGAGCCAGTTGATGCCGATTGCTTTCATTTCTTCGGCGATGATTTGTCCTTTGCGGAACGAATCCTGCGGATTTCCAGCCGCCGCAATTCCCATATTATGCGTAAAACTCGTGCCGCTCCTGATTTGCATCGGCAAACCGCGTTCAAAATCCGCCGCCATAAAAAGAGGAATTTTCGAGATGCTCTGCATTTCGTTGGTCAAAGCCGCGAGTTCGAGCGCGTCGCCGCGATAAAAAACGAAGCCGCCGACTTTGTTTTCCAAAATTTGTTTGCGAACTTCCGCGAATTTTTCGCCGTCGACGTTTTTATAATCGCCCAAAACGCCGGTAACAATCATCTGCCCGATTTTCTCGCGCAAAGTCATTGATTTGAGAGTTTTCTCGACCCAATCTTCGCCGGATTTGTCGATTTTCGTCTGCGCGAAAATCATTTGCTGACCGACGAAAATTAACAACGCAAATAAAATAAATAACTTTTTCATAAAACGATAAAGACATTTTTTAGCCACAGGTTTTCACAGATTAACTCAGATGATTTTTATTGATTTTATCTGCGTCCATCTGTGAACACGCGAAGCGGGACGGTTTCATTTTCTGATTTGATTCAGCTGACTACATTCTGTTGACATTTGTTCCTATAAATTGCCACTAGCTTCAGCTAGTGGACAAAGTTTGTTGATAAACAAGCGGCTTTAGCCGAACGGGAAATAAATAATCAATCATCCTTTGAGCTTCAGCTAAACTTTAGGCTAAAGCCAAAAGGAATATTATTTTTCTTTTATTGGGCTAAAGCCCTGTCAAAGATTGCCACATTCTCCACTAGCTAAAGCTAGTGGCAATTTATAAAGAGCAAAAGTCAACACAACCTAGTCTTTCGGCGTACCGAAAATGTCGATTTTCTCCGCGCCTTTCGCCGCGTCAATCGTCGTTACGACAATGTGCTTTTCGTCGCTGCACCGCATATCGGTGAAGCGCAATTTGTCCATCGGAATTTGTTTGGCATCCGCGCCCGCGCCGCGCAAAAGAAAAGTCTGCGTCCATTCCGCGCCCGTAACTTGCGCTTTGGTCGGCTGAACGGGTTTGCCTTCGTTGCGAACCTGGTCGATGGCGTTGACTCGTTTGAATTGACGCGCGACGTTCGGCGCAAAGCCTTCGGCGTCGAAATCGGTTTGGAAAGTTTTGTCCTTGCCGTTGGAGACGACGAGCCGCAGTTTTTTCGGCGCGACGATGAAAATCGCCATCTGAATCGTTTCGCCCGGATAAAAATAATATTCCTTTTGCGAAGGTGCGGCGCTCCACGTTTTCGTGCGCCAGAACGGGCGAAAGGCGTTGCGGCGCTCGCTTTTTTTGCCGTTCTCGTCCAGTGTGAATTCCCACGAAACGCCCGCGTCAACTTCGTAATTTCCGCCCGCGTTACCGCCCATATAAACGGAAAAATTATCGAGCGGCTGTTTTGTCTGCGCGTCCAGACGGTCTTCGTCAACCGTCGGCGTTCCCAATTTCACAAACCCTGCGATGCCCGTCCAAACGTCGAAACTCGTAACGGCTTTTCTGTAATACGCGCCGGGAAAACAGGGAATCGAGGCGGCTGGCGCGACTTCTTCGCCCGGTTTTCCGGCGGCTTTTCCCGCGCCGCCGAAGCCTGCCAAATCGCCGCCGATTTTCACCGCGTCGCCTGTTTTGAAATTTGCCAAAATCCATTTTCTGGCTGCGCCCTGCGCGCTCAAAACAAAGCCGTCTTTGCCGACGGCAATCGCGCCCGGGTCGGGTTTATTTTTCATATAAACCGCGCCCGCGCGGTCGTTGATGACGGAAACTTTACCGTCAACAAAATAAACGTCAACGCCGTTTTTATACGTCGGATTTTTGCGGTAAAAGTCGAGCGTGTAGACAACGATTTCTTCGTCTTTTCTCGTTCGGTCTTTGCCCGCAATCGGAAAAGTCAATCCGTTCGGCGCGACGATTTGCGAGTTGTTTTGCGCGAAAACGGCGGAGCCTAAAAACAGTAAAATTAAAACGACGGAAAATTTAGCAAGCATAATTTATAAATTTTTTGTAACCACAGATTTGCACAGATATACACGGATTTTTAAGATGAATACAAATTAATTTTACCTGTCTTTTATCCGTGTCCATCTGTGAATATCTGTGGTTCCATTTTCCTTTATTTCAAAAACATCAATGCACCGAAAATCAAGCCGACAAAACAGATGACAATCATCGTCGCAATCGTTGATTTGGTTAATTCCTCGACTCTGACGCCGACGTAATTGGCAACCCAGACGTTGTGTGTGTTAGTCGGGTCGCAGACGTTTTGCAGTTGCACAATTGCCATCGCCGCCGCTAAAACCGCGATTGCCGGAATTAGTCCCGCGCCGGCGACGATGGCGAAAAATCCCGCGCCGAGTCCGAATAAATTAAACGGTCCTCGATAAAGCGCGAGCGGCGACAAAATGCCGAAAAATAAAACGTAAGTCCAGGGACTTACAATCGGCAGATTTTTGATTAACGGTTCGAGCGCGATTTTGACTGCCGGAAGCTGCAGGGCGTTTATCAGCATTCCGATGCCCATCATCAAAATCGCGGCGGGCGCGCCGTCTTCGAGTCCGCGAATTAAGGAAGAAGTCAAAATCTGAATTGCGCGTTTCGGCTGTGTAACGAGCGTACCGTAAATCGAACCTGCGAGGAATGAAGGAACTTCCTTCCAGCCGAAATTGTTGAAGCCGAAATATAAAACCAGCGGAATCAGCGGCGTGATAAAAGAGATGAGCGGCGCGTTTCGGTCATTGATTTTATCGGTCAGCTCTTCTTTGGTTTCAGCCGTCATCAGCGCGAGTTCGGGCGAATGCTTTGCCGAAATCACCGTGTAAAGAATCGTCCCGACAGTCATTACGGCGAGCAGCACGAGTTGAAACCGCACGATTTCCGGCGGCAGCGGCGCGTCCGGCGCGACTTGCAAAATATCGCGGTAAAAACGAATCAGGGAAATATTGAAAATAAATCCCGTGGCAAAGGCGAGCAGAAAAAACGTCCCCGCCAATTTTCTCGGAATGCCGAGACTCATCATAATCGGCAAAACCAGAGAACCGACCATAATAATCGCGCCCAAACCGGTCAGCGAAGTGAAAAGAACCGCCGTTACAAACATCAAACCGAACGCGACGACGAGCGGTCTATCGCCGCCGAATTCCGCCGCGCGTTTGATAATTCCTTCGGCAATCCCGGTCTGCATCATCACGCGCCCGAGCATCGCGCCCGCGAATACGGCGACATACGCTGCCGCGAGTTTTATCGAACCCGCCGAAATGATGTCATTCAAAACGGCGGAAAAAGGCGTGCCGACGGCAGCGGCAATAAGGACCGCCATCATCGGCACGGCGAGCAGAGCCGGAACTTTGCGCGTGAACATCAGCACGGCAAAAACGGCAAAGATTAATAAAATCAAAAAAGCGGACATTTATTATCAGTTATCAGTTATCAGACATCAGTTATCAGTTATTTAATGATTTTTATTTCCGCAGTCAGCGACAAAATTTTCGCTGCCGACCGCAGAATTTCTTTATGATAACTGATAACTGTTTGCTGATAACTGTTTTAGAACGTGAATCGTCCGACCAGTTGGATAATGCGCGGGCGATTTCCCTGCGTCGTAACCGTTCCGAACGTCGTACTTCCGAACGTCAAAACGGGCGTTCCGAAAACCACCGTGTTGAAGGCGTTCAGAAATTCGCCGCGCAGTTGCAGACGTTCTTTGCCTTCGCGAAACGCGATGTTCTTGATAATCGACAAATCGACGTTTTTATAATTGTCGCGGCGAATGTTGTTGTAAGTTCTGGCAGAATTGCCGAACTGGAAATTAGCAACGTCCGCGGGCGCGAATGCTGACGGATTAAAGACCGACAAACCCTGACGCACGAGGTCGCCGAAGTTGCCCGCCATCGGGTCGATGCCTTCGACACGATTCGGGCGAATCTGCGAATTGTTTACGCCAGCCAGACCGCCGTTTCCGGCGAAACCGACCGAGTTGGTAATGGTCAGCGGCGCGCCGGTTTGATAAATGGTCGTGCCGGAAACTTGAAATCCGCCGAATAAGGCGTTTGTCAAACCGCTGAGGTTTTTGCCGAATCGCTTGCCTTTACCGATTGGCAGCTCGTAGGTGAAGCTCGCCGTAAAACGATGCGGAACGTCCAGTGTCGAATACGAATATTCGTCCTTGAAATTGAAAACGTCTTCGGCATTGGTCGGGTCGGTAAATCGCGCGCCGTTGCCGACGCCGCCGGTGTCGAGCAATTTGGAGAAAACGTAATTGGTCAAAAGCGAAAAACCGTTGCTGAAACGTTTCTGCAAATTGATTTGCAGCGCGTTGTAATTACTGATGCCGATATCCGGGCTGAGCTGCGAAACCGATTGATACTGCGGAAAACGACGCAGCAGTTGAGCGCGCGGAATCGTTACGCCGTTAATAGCCGCGCCGGGTGTCAGGGTAACGAACGGATTAGTTACCGGCTGCGCCAGAAAAGCGTTTATCGAGGCGCACGGAATATTCAAAGTTACCGCGCCTCCAGCAACCGTCGGCAGCGGCAAATTGCTGCACGTGTTCGGCTGGCTGAAGTTGGTGCGGGCGTAGTTTATAACCTCAGGCGAAAGCTGGTTCAGCTCGATGTTGCGCGACGGCAGATTGCGTCCGCGACCGCCGACGTAAGCAATATCCAGCACAAGATTTTTAGCGATTTCGCGCTGTAAAACCAGGTTATACTGCATATTGTATGCCGTTTCGGGGCGCGGATTGACGACGTTAACTATGTTTTGTCCGAGCGACGACAGAGAACCGAGCGTGTTGCCGGTCGCCGGTCGAACGCCGTTCGGAAACGGATTCGACAGAAAAACGGTGCTGCTGGTAACCTGCGAGGTCGTCAGCGTCGTTTGAAGCTGCGAATCAATAAAACTCGTTCCGAGAGCCGACGCGCCTTCGAGCGAAATCGGCAGATAGAAAGTTCCGAAGCCGCCGCGAATGGTTGTTTTGTCGTTGAGGCTGTAGGCGAATCCGAGACGCGGCGCGAACCGCTTTTTGTCCGTGTCCTGTTGCGAACCTTCCGGGAAACTGAGCAAGCCGGTTAAATTTCTGAGATTTGAATTGTTCAATGCGGCAACCGACGGGTCAAGCGCGATGGTCGCCAGACGTGCCTGAACGCTCGCCGCAATCGGAGAAGCGGCGTCAAAATCGAAGTTGGTAACCAGCCGCTGCGGGCTTGCCGTTCCGGTCTCAAAATCCCAGCGCAGTCCGAGATTAAGCGTCAAATTGCGGAAAACCTTGTAATCGTCCTGCACGAATCCCGCGCCGTAATGGTGATAAATCGTTATCGGCGTTTGCACTTCGCGGCTGATGCCGCTCGGAATTCCGAGTAAAAACGAAGCCAAAGATGAGCCTGCCGCTTCAATCGGCGTAACCGCTGTTGTCGGAACGATAACCGGACCGGCGGTTGCCGCGCGCGAGAACGAAAAACTTCCGGTCGGCGAAGTAAATTGAAACGGATAAAAGCGATACAGGCGATATTCGCCGCCGAATCTGAACGTGTGCGAGCCGCGCAGGTAAGTCAGCGAATCGCTTGCCGAATGCGTGTCGCGCGGCTGGTCGTTACCCGCGCCGCCGATTTGTCCGCCGGCGATTTCACCGGCGGCAATTGTCGAATTTACGTCGCCGCCGCCGATTGTGAAGGTCGGGAAAATCAAAGCCGAAGCCGCATCGCCCAAATAAGACGGCAGACCGAGCGTTGTCGGATTAAAACCGAGACTGTTTGCGCCCTGGGTAGCGTGCGCGCGCGTGTAGCCGTAACGCAGATTGTTGATTAAATTATCGCGCAGGCTGTAAACGTGATTAATTGTGGTGTTGAAAAAAGTATCGTCCTGAACCGTTACGTTTGAAGCAATCGAGCCGAGAAAGCTCGGCGGCGCGTTATGTCTTTTCTCGTAGCTGAAGCGGACGAAAAAGTTTTGTTTATCGGAAACCGTGTGGTCGACGCGTCCCGAAACGATGTCGCGCGTAAATTCTATATTGTCGGCAAAAGCGTAGTTATTGATTAAGCCCGAACGATTCGGCAGCGGCAAAAACTGGAGAACCGCTAAAGCTACAGGGTCTTTGCACGGCGTCGTTACGCGGTTGGTCGCCGCCGTGCAAACCGGCAGCGTACTTAAATCATTGTTAGCAAAGATTTGTCTTCTGCCGTTGACCAGATTGCCGAACGGACTGTAAAGCTGTCCGAAAAGCGCCGGTGTTCCGTCGGCGTTCGTTACGCCCGTCCGGGTTGCGGCGGTCAGCAGCTCGCCGAAATCGCCGGTTCTCATACGCGCCGTCGGCACGGTCGTAACCCTCGTAAATGGATTTTTTTCGCGGCGCAGCTCGTAGTTAGCGAAGAAAAACGTGCGTTCGAGTTTTTTAATCACGCCGCCGTCGTTTTCTCCGAAGTTGAAAAAGTAAAGCGGACCGCCGATTGCGCCGCCGAACTGGTGTTTCGACGAGCTATTGATGCGCGGCAGGGCGCGGCGATTGTTGAAAAACCCGTTGGCGTTTAAGTTTCCGTCCTGAAAATATTCGTAAAGCGCGCCGTGAAATTTCTTGGTTCCGGCTTTGGTCGAAACCGTTACGATGCCGCCGCCGGTGCGCCCGTATTCGGCGGGCGCGACGCCGGAGACGACCTTAAATTCACGAACCGCGTCCTGCGGCGGCGAAATAGCTACGCCGTTAAAGTCGCCGATAGTATTGGTTACGCCGTCCAGCAAATTGTCGTTAGTCGAAGCCCGCCCGCCGTTGATGGCAAAGTTGGAATCGAAAAAGTTGCGGTTGCCCGACGAGCCGATTTGGTTGCCCGGATTTCCCAAAGCTGCGCCCGTGTCAATCGTTCCCGGAACGAGCGTGACGAACGAGAAAATATTTCTCTCTGCCGACGGCAAATCTTCGACCAGCTTTTGCTCTACAGTCGTTTCCAGATTCGAGGTTTCGGTTTGCAGAATCGGCGTTTCGTTTTCGACCTGCACGTTGACCGTGCCGCTGGTTACGCCCAAATCAATATCGACCGAAGCGGTCTGCGCGATTTCGAGGCGAATGTTTTCGCGCGTCGTGTCGGCAAATCCGGTTCGCGCGACCGTTACGTTATATGTTCCCGGCTGTAGAAACGGAATTGTGTAGGTTCCGTTGTCGTTCGTCGTTGCGGTTTTCGATTGTCCGGTTTCGACCGACGTTGCCGTTACAAGCGCTCCCGGCACAAGCGCGCCGGCTTGGTCTTTGATTTCGCCGGTTAAAGTCGCCGTAATAGTTTGCGCGAAACTCGTCGTTTGAATCAGACACGAGATTATCAATGCTGCGGTTAACGTCAATATCATCTTTGGCAGACGCTTCATATTTTTCTCCATTTTTTTACTTAAAATTTTTTAGTCGGTTTGTCATCACAAAACATAAAATTGCGCTCGTTCGTGCAAACGGCTCGATATAATTTTTACGGTTGTGCGCTTGAAAGTGGACTAGACCACTTCATTTAACAGGAAATTAACTCCCGCTGTCAAATGCAGCGGCGGCTGATTCAAATTATTTTTACTCTGGAAGCGAATTTTTTAATTTTTGGTTGAAAACTAAAATTGAGCTTTTATCTTTTATTAGTCCGGTCAAACAAAACCGCGAGCAGAATGACAACTCCGAGCCAGATTTTCTGCAAATACGGGTCTGTGCCGCGCAGATTCAAACCGTTGTTCAAAACCCCGATAAAAATCGTGCCGAGCAAGGTTTGAGCGACGCTGCCGCGCCCGCCGAGCAGCGAAGTTCCGCCGACAACGACTGCCGCGATAACGTCGAGTTCATACTGCAAACCCGAATTCGGAACGCCCGCGCCTAACCGCGAAGCCAGCACAATCGCCGCCAGACCGACGAGCAAACCGTTTAATAAATAAACGCGAAACGTCACGCTTTTGACATTGACACCGGCGAGAAAAGTCGCTTCTGCATTCGCGCCAACGGCGTAAACGTAACGCCCGAAAGTCGTGTGTTTGAGAATGAACCAGCCGACGGCAAAAGTCGCCAGCATCAGCAAAACCGACCACGGAACGCCGAAAACGGATGATTTGCCGAGCAGGGAAAAATTTTCCGGCAGATTTCCGATTGAACGACCTTCGGACAAAATAAACGCCGCGCCGCGCGCAATCGTCAAAACCGCCAGAGTTACGACAAACGGCGGCACGCGAAAATAAGCGACGAACATTCCGTTAAAAATCCCGCAGACGATTCCCACGCCAAGAGCTGCCGCGAATCCCGCCGCGACGCCGAATTTCAAACTGATTATCGCCGCCGCCACGCCCGCCAAAGCCGCCACCGAGCCGATTGACAAATCAATGCCGCCCGTCAAAATCACAAACGTCATCCCGACCGCCAAAATCCCGATGACGGCAATCGAAATGGCGATATTGACGAAATTGTCCAGCGACAAAAACTGCGGCGCGAGCGCGGTAAAGGCAATCGTTTCCAACAAGATGGCAAAAACAATTATGTAATTTGAAAGTCTTTTCACCTTAAAGTTTGCCGGTAAATTAAAAGTAAGGCTTTATAAATTGCCACTAGCTTCAGCTAGTGGATAAGTTCAAAACAAAATAATCGGCTTTAGCCAAAACTAAAGAAAATAATCAATCATCCTTACAGCTTTAGCTAAAGCTGTAAGAAATCATTTAATTTTTTGTTATTCGGCTAAAGCCTGCCTGTTCTTTCGCTGACCACCAGCTAAAGCAGGTGGCAATTGATAAAAAATTATTGATTTTAAATTTGCTCGCCATCGACATTTACTTCGCTGAATTCGCGTCCACGATTTTCACAGGCACGGCGATTTTGGCTTCGGTCGGTTCGCCTTTGAAATGTTTGGCAATCGCTTCAATCGTTTTCGCGCCGATGTCGCGCGGCTGTTGGGCAACGTCGGCTTTCAATGCCGTGCCTTTTTTGATTTTCTCGACGGCTTCGGGCGCGGCATCGTAGCCGACGATAATCAAATCGGTTTTGCCCCGCGCTTCCGCCGCCGACAACGCGCCGAGCGCGGTTTCGTCGTTGATGCAGAAAATAGCTTTCAAATCCGGGTTGCCTTGCAGCAAATCGTCGGCGGCTTTCAAAGCGCGGTCGCGCACGCCGCCGCCGTTCAAAGTCGGAACGAGCGTAATCTTTGGACTTTTGGCGATTTCCTCTTTGAATCCGCTTTCGCGGTCAACGACCGATTGGACTTCCGGCTGACCGATAATGCCGACTTTGCCTTCGCCGTTAATAAGTTTGGCGATGTATTCGGCGGCAAGGCGTCCGCCCGCCGTGTTGTCCGATGAAATATGCGAAACGATTTTGCCGCCGCCCGCCGCGATGTCCGCCGTAAAAACCGGAATATTCGCGGCATTCGCGCGTTCGATTGCCGGAGCGATGCCTCTTGTGTCCGTCGGGCAAACAATAATCGCGTCAACTTTCTGGACGATAAAATTATCAATCTGCGATTGCTGCTTTGACAAATCCTTGTCGCCCGATTGAATTATCAACTCACCTTACGCAGCAAGCTGAATCGGGTTCAGTTGCCGCAGAGTTGAAAATGCCGAATGCAGTGCGTTGAGATACAATTTTGATTTGATTGCAAAATGGTTGAGTTTTGTTTCAACCTTCAGCA
>JAABUN010003902.1_pt1 | contig 21651 bp, 22 predicted proteins | sample 5559311 | NCBI WGS metagenome assembly JAABUN01 (sample SAMN10711877, study PRJNA513370) | rock metagenome | isolation source: Antarctica rocks | place: Antarctica: Victoria Land, Siegfried Peak sud
CATCTCGCTCCACCAGGTGCACGACAAGGACGGCGGCCGCATCCGCTACCAGCGGCGCTGTGAGATCTGCGGCGAGATCGTGGACTTCAAGCACATCGACAAGGCGTACGACGACGGCGAGCACACCGTGGTGCTGACCGACGAGGATCTCTCGTCCCTGCCGGTGGAACGGAGCCGGGAGATCGAGGTGGTCGAGTTCGTGCCGAGCGACCAGATCGATCCCATCATGTTCGATCGCGCCTACTATCTCGAGCCCGACAGCGCCTCGACCAAGGCCTACGTTCTGCTGCGGCGCACCCTCGAGGAGACGGACCGCACGGCGATCGTACAGTTCTCCCTTCGCCAGAAAAGCCGCCTCGCCGCCCTGCGCGTCCGCGGCGAGGTGCTCATGCTCCAGACGCTCCTGTGGGATGACGAGGTACGGGAGGCCTCGTTCCCCGCACTCGAGGAGAAGGTGCGGATCTCCGCGAAGGAGAAGCAGATGTCCGCGGCGCTCGTGGACTCCTTCTCCACCGACTTCGACCCGGAGAACTTCACCGACGACTACCAGGTGCAGCTGCGCACCCTGATCGACGCGAAGATCGAGAAGGGCGATACGATCGACACCGAGGAAACCTTCGGCGTCGACAGGGACGAGGATAGCGACAACAACGTGCTGGACCTCATGGAGGCCCTGCGACGCAGTGTCGAGAAGAACCGCGAGAAGAAAGCCGGAGCCAGGAAGGGCGCCGGGACCTCCAAGCAGAAAGGCGCATGATGAGTTTCTTCACCGACAGCCTCGGCCGCCAGACCATTGCTCAGAAGCCGAACGCTCCCATCCTCGGATGGGCCCTCCTCGGCGCGGCGTCCTTCATGGCGCTGGATGAGAAGAACCGCGAGCGCCTTCGCTTCGCCAGTTCGGTATGCCTCGCGATCTGGGCGGCACTCGAGGTCAGCTACGGACAGAGTGGCTTCCGCCGCAGCACCGGCACCCTGACGCTGTCCTGGCTCTTGCGCCGCAGCTGATTGCAGTTAGTCCTAGCGCTCCTCGAACACGTCGGGGACGCCGTCCTGGTCGGCGTCGATCCTCTCCCGCTCCTCGATCTCCCGGTAGCGCTTGTTGCGTCGCCGCAGCAGGAGGGCTGCGGCGAGCGCGGCGATCAGGGACCCGATGAGGATGGCCACCTTCGCGTGGTCGTCCTCGGGCGTACTCTGTCCGAAGCCGAGTTCGCTGATGAGCAGCGAGACTGTGAAACCGACGCCGGCCAGCAGGGCGACGCCGACGATGTCCACCCACGCGAGGTCAGGGTCGAGGGTCGCCTTCGTGGTCTTCGTGACGGCGAGGGTGGCCAGCAGGATCCCTACGGGCTTGCCGATGACGAGAGCTACGATGATGCCGATCGCGATGGGGTCGGTCACCGCGCCGACGAGCCCCTCGAAGCCGCCGATGGCCACTCCCGCGGAGAAGAACGCGAAGACCGGTACGGCGAATCCTGCGGACACGGGGCGGAGACGATGCTCGAGGGTGTCGGCCAGTCCGTCGGGGCTGATGTCGTGCGCATGCGTGGGTCCGTCCTCGTCCTCGACGTCGATGGGCTCGACCTCGACGTCGCCCGTATCGGGCTTCGTCCCCTTGGGCAGGACGGGGATCGCGAAACCGAGCAGCACCCCGGCCACGGTGGCATGGACCCCGGACTCGTGCACGAGGGCCCACACCACGAAGCCGATGGGCAGCAGGACCACCCACGGAGCCCAGACCCTGCGCTGGAAGAAGGTGGGGAAGCGCTGGGCGAGGAAGGCGTAGAGAGCCAGCGGGATGATGGCGATGAGCAGCGGCGGGACCGAGATGTCCTCCGAGTAGAAGAACGCGATGATGCTGATGGCCAGAAGGTCGTCGACGACGGCGAGCGTCAGCAGGAAGATGCGTAACGAACTCGGGAGCGAGGAACCGACGACGGCGAGGACGGCCACGGCGAAGGCGATGTCCGTCGCCGTCGGGATGGCCCAGCCACGGAGCGCCTCGGGCCCCGCACTCAGCGTGATGGCGGCATACACCAGCGCAGGCACGATGACCCCGCCGATGGCGGCGGCCACCGGCACGATGGCACGGTCGAACTTGCGGAGGTCGCCCGCGACGAACTCGCGCTTCAGTTCGAGGCCCGCGAGGAAGAAGAAGATGGCGAGGAGCCCGTCTGCTGCCCACGCGCCGACGCTCAGTTCAAGGTGCCACGGCTCATAGCCGAACCGGGAATCGCGGACGGCGAAGTAGGTATCCGCTGCGGCAGTGTTCGCCAGGATCAGTGCAAGGACGGTGGCGAGGAGGAGCAGCCCTCCACCGACGGTCTCCTTGCGCAGGATGCTCGAGATACGCAGGTGCTCGGGGTAGCTGCTCCGGGTGAAGACATGGCTGCCGGGCGGCGCGGACGGGTCGGGCGAGGGCGTGTGGTGGGAGCTCATGGGTTTCCTTCGATCGGGCACGCTCGCGGGAGCGCCGACCAGACTTCCCGGCTCACCAGAACTCATAGCCTAGCCGCTGGACCGCTGAAGGCTCCACGGAGCCGGGACGGGACGTCAGACGAGCGAGCTGAAGAGCTCCGCCTTCCCCGTAGGCCCGGCCACGATGATCTCGTCGTCGTCGTACAGGGTGGTCTGCGTCGTCGTGTAGTCCCAGGCCCCGCCCTTGCGCTTGACAGCGACGACGGTCACCCCGTATTTAGCGCGCAGGCCCGTGGTGCCGAGCTCGCGGTCCCAGTACTCACGTGGGGGCCGGGTCTTCACCATGGCGAAGTTGTCCTCGAACTCCACGTAGTCGAGCATCGTGCCGCGGACGAGGTGCGCCACGCGCTTGCCCATATCGTGCTCCGGACGGATGACGCGCTCCACGCCGAGTTGCGTGAGAATCTGGGCATGCGGCTCGCTGACGGCCTTCGCCCAGATGGTGGGGCGGTCGAAGCGCAGCAGAATGGACGTCGTCAGGATGCTCGCCTCCAGGTCGCTACCGATCCCCACCACCACGCGGTCGAACTCCGGCAGGGAGAGCTGGCGCAGCGCCTCCTCCTTGGTGGTGTCCGCGCGGACGGCGTGCGTCAGCAGCCCGTTGTAGGACTGGACGACGTCCTCGTCGTTGTCGATCCCGAGCACCTCCGTGCCGGCCTGCTCGAGTTCGAGGGCCAGTGCACCGCCGAACCTACCGAGCCCGATCACGGCGACCGAATCCGCGGCCGCGATGGCTTCGATGGGTCTGGACGAGAACCTGCGTTGCCTAGCCAATGAGGGGCCTTTCCTTCGGGTATTCGTAGTACAGGGGCTTGGAGCGGAGGGCGAGCGCCGAGGCGAGAGTCACGGGGCCGAGGCGTCCCGCGAACATCACGAGGATCAGGACCACCTGGCCGGCGGGCGGTATCCCGGCGGTGATGCCGGTGGAGAGCCCAACGGTGGCGAAGGCCGAGACCACCTCGAAGAGGACCCGGTCCAGGCCGAAGTCCGTGATGATCATGATGAACATCGTGGCACTGATGACGAGGCCGACGGCGAGGAGCACGATCGAGATGGCCTGCCGGTGCACTGAGCGTGACAGGCGCTTGCCGAAGACGTTGACCGCCGTACCGCCTCTGATCTCGGTGTAGACGATGAAGAACAGTACGCCGAACGTGGTGATCTTGAGGCCACCGGCCGTTCCGGCAGGACCGCCGCCGATGAACATGAGTACGTCGATCACCAGCAGCGTGACGGGGTTGAGTTGCGCGAAGTCCACGCTGTTGAAGCCAGCCGTCCGGGTCATGGTGGACTGGAAGAAACCGGCGAGCATCCGCTCCTCCGGCCGCAGCGACCCGAGCGTCGCGGGGTTGGACCACTCCACAGCGGTGATGAACACGGAGCCGATGACCAGCAGGATCACGGTGCCGCTCAGCACGAGCTTGGTATTCATCTGCCACCTGTGCGGATACCGGAAATGCCTGCGCAGTTCGAAGAGGACTGGGAACCCGAGCCCGCCGATGATGACGGCCGCGCAGATGGGCAGGCAGATCCAGGGATCGCCCGCATAGCCGATCAGGCTGTCGCTGAAGAGGGCGAAGCCCGCGTTGTTGAAGGCGGACACCGAATGGAAGACGCCCAACCACACTGCCTCACCGAAGCCGTACCCGTATCCAAGGAGGAACCGCGCCGCCAGCAGTACCGCCGTCACCGCCTCGACGAGCAGCGTGATGCGCAGGACGCCGACGAGGACATTGCGTACGTCGCCGAAACCGACGCTCTTGGTCTCCGCCGCGGCGAAGATCCTCGAGCGGAGGCCCAGGCGGCGGGCGAGCAGGACGCCGAGCAGGGACGCGAAGGACATGATGCCGAAGCCGCCCACCTGGATCAGGGCGAGGATGATCACCTGGCCGGCACCGGTCCAGTAGACGGGGGTATCGACGACGATCAGGCCTGTCACGCAGACGGCCGAGGTCGCCGTGAAGAGTGCTTCGAGGAAGGGGGCGCCCCCCGCCCCGACCTTCGAGGTGGGGATCATGAGCAGTGCCGTACCGACGAGGATCGCCGCCCCGAAGCCGAGTACGATCACCTGAGCCGGATGGCGCGGACTCAGGTGCGCGGTCCACGCTGCGGTCAAGCGGAGCAACCCGCGCACACCACGGACGGCGGAGGTCCGTGGTCGCCGGAGCATGTGTCTGCGCGACCTCACGGGATGCTCCGACCTCCGGGTATCAGACGACCTGATGCGGGCAGTCCGCACCAGATGCCCAGTCAACCCGGAACCCGGAGGCGGAAGCGGCGTCTTTACACATCCTTGATGCCCCTAGTCCAGCGGAAAATTCTCCCGGCGCAGCAACTTTGCCAGGTGCTGCGCGTTCGACGCCGTCGCCGTCGCTCCGCGAGAAGATCCTCGCCGCCGACGTCTTCGTGCTGTCCACCCCCATCTGGGTCGGCCACCCGTCGAACCTCAGGCTGCAGACGAGGGCGGATGCGGTCAGGTGGGTCATCATGCTCCTACTGGTCGGGAGGGGGCTCGTCAGGCGGACAGTACGCCGGGCAGGTCGGTCATCGCGGCCACCTCATGGTCCGGGCGTGTCATGACGGGCGGATACGGGGCGCCGTCGCGGTTGAGCCAGGCGGTGAGCAGCCCGGCCCGCCCGGCACCGTCGATGTCCCACGGATGGACGGCGACGAGGACGACGTCGTCCGCCTCCCGCTGCAGCTCGTCGAGCGCGTGGGCGTAGGACTCGGGCGCCGGCTTCCACCGTGGTGCGTCCTCGACGGACAGCACCGCCGTGAAGTGCCCCCTGAGGCCGGAGCGCTCGAGGAGGGCTTCCGCCGTCGACGCCGAACCATTCGTGAGCGCCGCGATGACGAAGCCGCCGGACACCAGGGCGCGGATCCCCTCGGTGACGTCCGGATGGACCGGAAGGTCCTGCAGCGCCGCGATCACGTGGGCGACGGCGTCATCGATTTCACGGTTCAGCACCTGATCCGCGAGGACAATCCTCAGGGCACCCTCGGCGACCTCCCGGAAAGGCGCGTTCCCGCCGCCGGCGGCGAGGGCGAAGCCATCACGGAGGACCGAGGCGAACCACAGTGCAGCAAGCTGCGGAGGCGCGCCGATCTCCTCGAAGTGCTGGGACATGCGCCCCATGTCCGAGAGCGTCCCGTTGACGTCGAACAGCACCAGCGGCAGCGCCATTACTGGCGGTACCCCTCTACCTGGCTGATGGGGCGGGCGCCCGCGTCCGACGGGTCTTCACCGGCGTCGGCCTTCGCGCGCCGCTGGCGAAGCAGGTCCCAGCACTGGTCGAGGTCTTCCTCGACGCGCTTCAGCCGGGCCGCATGGTCCTGTTGCTCAGCACCGGCTCCGGAGTCCTGCGGCTGATCCCGTAATTCGTGCTCTTCCTGAACGAGTGCCTGGATACGCTGCAGGATGTCCTGGTTGTCCATGGTGCGGTCCCTTCGTGGTCTCCGTGCCCGGCTGGGGTGTGACGCTCAGCCAGGCTTTCCCTCAGGCTACTGAGGCAGCACAGGGATGACCAGCGCCGCTCGGCGAGGGCGAAACCGCTGCGTCGGCGAATTGGGTGCGGCGATGGGATGGCCTAAGCTGATGGATGATCAGATGCCTGTGTGGGACTGTCCAGTAACCCCTACAGCCGCTAGATTACGCAGGAGTGAAAACACCTCCAGAACGCGATACGGCGATTTCAGAACGTGCTCTAACCCCGAAGCCCCTTCACTCCTAGACTCAACCTATGCCCGAACTGTTCTCGGTTCCCCTTGCTCGCATTGACCGCGCTCAAGTTCTACGTGCAAATTTCGCGGCGATATGGGAGGGGTTCATCGAGACGCATCCTTGGGTTACCCGCCTTGAGCAGGTAGGCGCTTCGACCTTCGAGCTACATGTCGATGCAACTACTGAACCTCCGTTGTCTCTAGGTCTTACCTTCAGTGACTGGCTAGCTGCACTGAGGTCTGCACTCGACAACGGGCTGTATGACTGGGCGATTGTCGATACTGGACAGAATCCACCGCTTGGTGCCAGTTCCTTACAGTTTCCAATCGCCTCCGACCCGAAAGATTACGAGAGACAGAAGAATCGGCTGAAGACACTCAGCCCTAGCATCAGCCATGATCTGGAGAAGTGTCAGCCGTACCAGTCTCCTTTTGGTCCGGAGAGCAACTTGCTGTACTGGCTGAATGAGCTTGCTCGTCTCGACCGGCATCGGACCTTGCACTTCGGCTTGGGACGTATAGCAACGCAGCGGACGAGGGTTCGACTGCCTCACGGTGACACTACATTCGATACCTCGGTCAATTCGTTCGTGCACATCGACGGGTCCGCGATGGTGGCTCGTTTTACGACGAGCGTTCCCCTCGATGCTGATGAAATAGACTACAACCCCGGAATCGGCATCGATCCTGAAATCCAAGAGTGGAGTCGGTTCTCACTGGACGGTCACCTTCCACCCCTATGGATGCGTATGACGATGATGGAGGCGTTCATGCGCAACCATGTCGAGAACATGGCGGCTTCAGCAGGAGTCATTCCACCCGGTGGTTTCCAGTCTTTCGAAACACCCGCCCATCTACGGGATCATCGCTGAGCATCGCATCTAGAACGGCGAAATGTGAAGCCTTGCAGCATGGTTCAATTGAATATGCAGCCTATTCCGGTACAGTCCACGAACGTTCGAGCAGTTCAGTACTCTGCTGATGATCAGAGCCTGACAGTTTGGTTCATGTCTGGAGGTACCTACCGGTACAAGGGCGTGCCGCAACAGGTCTACGAGCAGTTTCTCGCCGCGCAGCCGCACCCATGGACGGCTATGGGATGGACCATCAAGCAGTACCCGTTCGACAAGCTGTCATAACGAACTTATAGAAACGGCTGCACGACCACCTCCAAAATTTAAGAGTGGTCGTGAAGCCGTATTTGCACAGATATGCAAGCATGAAAACCGTACTTAATTAGCTCAAGCTGACGCTTTGCTTGAACGCCTGACTATCTCTAACCTGCCGTGAGCGCCGTCCGAACTAGACCTAATCACAGTCACTCGATGAAGTGCCAAAGGATGTCATGGCGGCGGCGTTGAATCCCTTAGGTGCCGCTTCATATCGCGCTGAATTGCCGATCTATCTTGTGGATTTCCTAGCGCTAAGCGCCTTTGCTGTCCCGTAGAGTGGTCCTTACCAAACCATTCGTCCGCTTCTTTGATAACAGCAACAAGGTCTTTGCTGCCTTGATCAGTTCGCAAGCCACACCACTCTTCGGTGAGGTCTGCTTCGTCAAAAGCTGCCACCGTTGCTTTACTGAACGTCGATGTCTCTACGATTGCACGACTATTGTGATTGACCCATCGTTGCAATAGGAGATTTACCCCACGCTGAGAGAGGACCGCGATTCTTTCTGCGCTGACTAATTGCTTCGGGGTAGCCAGCCATGGTTCCTTGAATTTAGCAGCGAAGTGACGCCCATCTTTCATAAGGTCCGGCAACGGCATAACCTTCACATATGCGGTCCAGTCGGCTACCTGCTGGTAAGAAGTCACTTCTGCAACGAGTACTCGCGGGATAAGCGTTGGTCCGTCACGAAGCGCACAGGGATGCTGGAGAACCATAGCAGTAATGACACGTCCATCTAACTGCACGTTGGAGAATACATCGCCAGTGAACTCGGGGCGAAACTCCTCAACCTCATCACCTCGACTCCGGTACAGTTCATCCGGAGACGTAGGTTCCTCAAGATCAACTTCCAAAAGACGCTACCGTCCAATCGGGCGAACGGACCAAACACCGTCGCTTGCTATGAAAGCCTCAAAGTTTGTAGCTACATACTTTTGCTTCCACTCAGCATCAAACTCGGTCAGTAGTGCTTCTTTATCCATGTGCCCCCCAGCTGCTTCCAGCACCAAATCTTGCCGTCCAGCCGCGTACAAATCAATTGGTGTTAGGGCAACCTCTTGCTTTAATGGCATCTCAAACCATGAAGCTGGATCGTTGACCATGTAAACGTCTTCGGTCATCTTGCACGTCGCTAGGAGTTCAGCGATCTTGCCACGGTTTGACCCGGCGATTGGTTCTTTGCGCCGCCATTTCTGAACTGCGGGAACACTAACATTCAGCATGCGGGCTATGTCACGCCACGCAAAACCGAGATCAGACAAATGCATCAGGTTGTCGAGTGTCGCGTTCTTACTCAGCTTTGCGGCTAGTTCAACAACCTCATTACGCCGCACATTACGGTGAAGACCGGTCGTATCCTCCTGCAAATGATCAACCTGCGCCCGAACAATTCCGACTTTATCCGTAAGGATTCGGCTAGAGGTCGAGCGCGTTCCCGGAACGTCTGTGTCATAAACGAATATTGCGTTTCCAACCGTGCTGTTGCCGCTAGTTTGTGTTACCAATCCTGAGCACCTCTTCTCGGTAATCATTTGTCACTAAAAGTTCAAAAAGCTGGCGCACCGGCGCGTGCAGTTGGTCAACAAGTTCAAGTATGCTTTGCGGCTCAAACTCAGGAATCCGATCCAGAGAAGCCCACGAACTATCAATATCAAACAGGAAGAAAGGACCATCATTGAGAGAGGGGCGAAGAAGGTCTTCATTAGACTCAACGGCTCGCCCCCTCAGAGCGCCATATCGAAGAGCGAGGCTCCGTCCTTCTTCCTCCATAGAGAACATAGTCACCCCCTGCGACATCTGAGTCTCCATACCCAAGCCCTTCGAGACCGCTCGTGGACCTAGCAGGTCGTGAGACACCCATCGCTCCCAGTCGATGTCACTGGCGACATCGCCAGCCACCCTGATCTCATCTACATATCTCATGCCAATGCGCTCAAGTCCATCGACGGGAGCTATGTCAATACGTGCACTCAAGACGGCATCTACAACTTTACGGAGCCAATCGTATCCGTAATACTTCGTCGCTTCGATGACAACGGCATCAGCCCGGAAGGAAATGTTGAGGTGCTTGTCACGCGAGACGAACTTGGGGTAACGCTGGGTTTGCGGCTCTCCAACTCCAAAGGAAGCTTCAACAACCTCGACGTTCCGAAGTATGGGTGCGTACTCGCTCAACGCCTCTTTCACAGCGATCCTGTCTGTCAAAGTCAGGTTGGATGCCACGGGATGACGTATCTCCAAAATCACTAAGGCTATAGGTGCGCCGGGATACACTTCAGACTGGTTCATACCACTAATGATACTAGAAAAGAAACCAGAAGTGTTACCATGTTGCTCTGGTCACGGTAATCTTGCTTCAATCCTGCGCCAGGAGCGGCGTTGAAGGGTGGCTGGACCTGTCGGTTACACCGCAACCTCGTCGCGAAGCTTCTCAAACAAGCCCATCTTCTTGAGCAGCTCAACCATGTCGCCCATCTTGTCGGAGGAAAGCACCCAACCGATACCCTTGGCGTGTTGCTCTCCCGCCTCGATCACCGAGTCCTCAACCGTGGTCAGAATCTTGCTCGATGAGTAGAAGTCAGCCTTGCCGTTCGCGGCAGCCTGACCACGCAGGGTAGTGCTCTCCAGAGCCTTGTTGAGGACACTTTCCGCGATGGATAGCTGGTCGGCATCCGACAGTCCAGAACCTTCGAAGAAGCCGTTCACCTGTTCGATGACCTGCGCCCAGCGAACCTTCTGCGCCTCATGCACCGTGCCTGTTCCAGCAGCCTGCATCGGGTCGAGCAGCTCTGACTCCTCATCAGATAGCTTCAAGTCGGCTTGTTCCTGCTTACGCAACTTGTAGTGCGTCATCACCACGTCGGAGAGGTCGATGGTCTCCCTGTCTTCAGCGTCCTGACTGATCAACCGCATCAGCAGCTTGTAGAAGATCGACCGCTTCACAGCGTTTGAATACTGCTTGCGGACTAACCCTTGCTACTGCGTGGGTCGTTACCGGGCTTCACCGTGTCAGCGTCTCGAACCTTGCCGTCCCGCCCATGGATGGAGACCTCTCCACCACCAGCCTTTGCAACGATCTCCTTCGCCCTGCTGATGGCTTCCTTCTGCGTAGGAGTCACAGCGCTTGCACGCTTTGCATCTCCAGCCTTCACCGCCCAGCCATCGTCGTGCTTGACCACATGTCGTCTGTTATCTGCCGCCACGTCGCTCTCCTAATGATCGTGTTACCCGTGATGTGATCATCCCACTAAGCAACGACATTCAGCGGAACCTACGGTAAGCGACACGAAAGTTGAAAAGGTCGAATGCTGGATCAGACCGGGATAAGTACCGGGGTGAATGTCACTATTGCAGGAGCTGCATTCTTGAATTTCTTCAAACAATGGAATTCGGGGCTGGCCATAATTGAATTTATGCTCTATCGTCTATTTCAGACATAGAAAGAGGCTTTGGCGGGAACCAAAGCCTCTTTCTCAAACAATGCACTCGCTTTAGCTAACCGACTGACACACGAGTGCTTACTTCAACAGGAAATGATTACATGGTATGGCCGTACTCTGAGCAAAAGCAAGCCCAATCTGAGTTTTATTCGCGCAATGAGGAAGATGAGTTCCCAAAAGCGCTCATTACCCAAGCTCCTCAAACAATTACCGCCTTCGAGAATCTTATTCGCGATAGCCCTGAATCCTTACTCACGGCGCACACTGTTGCGCACCTGCTCTCTCTGCACGGGAAGCCGCTTGCGTGGGAGAAGCTCGCGCCCCACAGCTTGTTCGAGCAGAGCTACGGTGCCCAAGTCGGGAACAGTCTTACCCTCGATGATGCCCAAGATTGTGCTATGGGAGATTCCAGCTCGCCTGCTTACCTCCCGGACGCTGATGTTCAAGTCCTTCATGGCTGCGACGAGAGCAACAGCGAACAGACGGGCGTACTCGGCGGGAAGATTTCCGGTGAAGTCAGCAGACAGCCAATCGGTTCCTTCACCGGCGACCTCGGCGGGACGAATAGCTCTCTTCTGGACCATGCACCAACTCTAAGTGACGTTGATGCTAGACCGCCCGTCCCGCACACCCTCGTCGGTGCTCCCGCTGATCGCCAGAAGGCTGTCGGTCAACACGCTTGCCAAAACGATCAAGCGCGTGCGAACATTGGTCGGTACATAGACCACTTGAACCTTCCAATGGGAGCGGATACCATAACGACGCAGAAGCCATTGACTGGAATTCTTCTTTCAGATGCTGTCGATTCTGTCCTTGCTCATTGGAAAAGGACGAAAACTCTCACTGAGAAGACAATCTGTAAGTTTGAGCAAGAACTTCGTCGGTACGTTAAGTACACGAACTACAACGGTCCCACCTTATTGGCGGACCAGACCGAAGAACTTGCCACACAGTGGATCAAGTCGCGGGGCGAGAACCGTCAGGGTGTAATCGAAACGCCGACACCTGCTGCCCAGGGCAATCGTCGTTTGGCTCTACGCAAGTTCTATCGTGATGCTGAAATGTTGAAACTCTCCGAGTCAGGTCTCGTCGTCAGGACGTACATTCCACCTCGTACACCTAATATCGCCCGTCCTCTGACTGAGGCAGAAGCTCGCAATGTCTGGTCATTTGCTAACGATGCTGGACCGCATAGGCGTACGCCCGTTATGATCGCTCTGCTGTTGTCCGGTGTTCACTCATCTGAAGTGGGACTCTTAACAGTAGGAGACTTTGACCGGGCTAATCATAAAATTTGGGTACATGGAGAAACTTCGCGTCTCAAGCCGCGCTGGGTCAGTCTCGTTGAACCAATGCTTACTACGGTGGTTGAGCGCGTTGATTACCTGACTAATACAGTGCGCACGTCAAATCCCCTTGAGTCGTACCAGCTTACGCAGGGGAACTCCTCCCGCCCTATGGGTTATTCCCAGAACCGTGCTGCATCTGCTTGCAAAGAAGTCTTCTTTAAAGCAGGTCTTGGATCAGACAGTCGTATCACTCCAACGTCTATCTCGCTGTACGCCGGGTTGAGGATGCTCCTTGAAGGTGCACGGATAGAAGAGATTACCTGCGTTCTTGGGTACTCGTCCCTTGACACCTGCGCGAAAGCTCTTGGGTACGACTGGGAGACGGGAGAGCTTTTTTGACCCAGAGAAAGAGTGTGACACCAGCAGACCGTGATTACTCGTGGACACCCGACCGTCGTGCCCTTGCTGCCCTCGAAAGCTCTGGTATCGCACCTATGGCTAGTGAGATTCCTAAGCGCGATTCCTCGGGACCGGGGCGACCAAACCATTACCCCGATCATATCTATGTACTCGCGAATGTGTTACGCGGTGCGCTTGGTACCGAACGACAGGCATCGGGCTGGCTAAACGAACCCTCCAACTGGCTTAAGGTGCGGTCACATGCGGAAGAACACTGGGGTCTTGAACTTCGTTCAGAACCACCGAGTCGGAGCACAGTGCATAGCAATTTGGCGCGATTAGCATCATTTGGTGACCAGATTCGAGAGCAGCTCATTGTTCTTGCCGTCGAGCAAGCGCAGGAGCAAGGTTGCTTCTCAAGACTGCGGAAAATATGAATAAGCCCCCACGACCCACCGTCGTCTCTGCTGATGGCACTGTCCTGACGCCCGGCTTCAGCAACAAGACTAGAGCACGCTTGGAGGCTGAAGGTCGTCCTTGTGCACCGGTTCCCAAGCACGTAGAGGGTGGTAGTAACGGGCACCCGGTAACAGGAAACAAAGAACTCATTATGACCGTCCGTCCAGACAATCACCCGAATTCTCGTATAATCCTTGGCGTTGTACATGTACCCAAAGAAGGTCACGGCGGTGAAGCAGGAATCGCCGTAGAAGAACTTCGTAAGCTCCGAGAGATCACAAAGGGCTTCCTAGGGTTGCGCTATGACGGAGCCTTCACCGGTATGCATATTGACGCCATGATGAAGTCCGGGGTCAGCACCATCACACCCGTACCAAAAAGTGACCGACGACGCCTTTTCAAGAATCTAACGTGTAAAGCAGGATGCAAGCACACGCTGTATACGGAGGGCGGTGACTTCATCGAGCTTGAACGCCTGAACACTTGAGCAACACATCCCCTCCCTTGCAAGCGCGTCAATCAGTACTCACGGCAAAATGCTGATGGCTCATACCGTTGGTACGCCGAGCTGAAACTTTACTGTGGACAGAAACACACCGAGTGCCTCGACACCACCAAAGAAGACCGAGACAATAAGTTCAACAGGACGCAGGTAGTGCGCATGCACCCGCCTGAGAGCAAGGAGTACAAGGACACCTACGGCTGGCGTCAGGATGTAGAGAGCGTGAACAACAACCTCGATACAACGCTGTATCGTCACCGCATGATCGTAGACACCTTGGAGAAGCAAGCCTTGGTCATGGTCGCTTCGCCATGGCACGCAACGCGATCAGCGCGAAAGTGTTCAGTGAGCGGCAACGACAGAGTGCAGCTAACCAACCACCCACGAGCGGTTCAGCTGCCGCCTAGGAGTCAAGAGGTACTCAGAAGCCCTAGATCGACCTGTCCTCGGACCGGTTTTCGTGGTTTAAGGGCTGGTTTCGCTCTGGATTCTAGCTCTGGTGACACTCGTCCGAGCTGCATCAGCCCAGTTTTCCGGTTCGAAGATGACGCTCGACTGCGGTACAGTAAACATCGTTGTTTTGAAGGGAATTACTGGACAATTTATTGGACAGTCCCTGCCTGTGTAGCTCAGTCTGGTAGAGCATCCGCTTCACACGCGGAAGGCCCGGGGATCGAGGCCCCGCGCAGGCACGGTGAACAGCTGGAGACAGCGCACAAAAGGCCCGTACCGAACCCTCGGTACGGGCCTTTTGGCTCTGCGAAGAGTTCTCGGCGGCGGTCGAATCGACGGCCGTCGAGAGATCCGACATCGGACACAGGGACGCCGTCGAGGCGTAGTCCTCGTCCCTACCCGGTATCCCCGGCCGCAGGTCCGGGGATACCGGGTAGAACGCGCCTCCTCGGCAGACCATACCGAGATTCCCCTTGCGGGCTTTCGTGGCGGGTGCGAAGGATGGAGGTATGGACTTCACACCGAGCAAAGCAATCGTCACTGGTTCCGACTCCGGCATCGGCCGCGCCACGGCCATCGCCCTCGCAGCGGCGGGCTGCGACGTGGGCATCACCTGGCACTCGGACCAGGAGGGGGCGGAGGAAACCGCCCGCCTCGTCCGCGAAAAGGGTGTCCGGGCGGCCGTCGCGCAACTCGACACCACGGACGCCCCCGCATGCGGCGACGTGGTGGACCGGCTGGCCGAAGAGCTAGGAGGCCTCGACGTCTTCGTCAACAACGCCGGCGTCAACGGCGGCACCATGTTCATGGAGACGGACTGGGATACCTGGCGCGGCACCATGGGCGCCAATCTCGACGGCGCCTTCGTCTGCATCCAGCGCGCGGCTCGCCAGATGATCGACGGCGGCAGGGGCGGACGCATCATCGCGGTCACCAGCGTCCACCAGGAGCAACCCCGCGTGGGCTCGGCCGCCTACGATGCTTCGAAGCACGGCCTCGGCGGGCTCATCCGGACCATCGCGCTCGAGCTCGCGGACCGGGGCATCACCGCCAACGCCGTGCTTCCCGGTGAGATCAATACCCCGATGAACGATTCCGAGGAACAGGATCCGCACACCATGAACCGCCCCGGCATCCCCCTCGGCCGGCCCGGTGCTCCTGAGGAGATCGCCGACGTCGTCGCGTTCCTCGCGTCCGGAGCGTCCAGCTATGTCAACGGCGCCTCGTTCGTCGTCGATGGTGGGATGCTCCTCATGGGTCCGCAGGCGGGTTCGCATCTGACGAGCGGGGACTGGCGAACGCTGTGACCGCAGCAATGTGACCGTCGCCACAACTTTCAGCGCGTGTTCATGGGGCGTTCAGGCGGCGCGGCTAGCGTGGGGAGCCCGAACTCCGAAAGGCCCGCCATGGATTCCGCCCTCTCCCCCTCGACCGATTCCGATGCACAGGACTGGTCGGGCTTCACGCGCGGCGAGCACGTCACGCTGCACCATACGACCGGGACGCAGCTTCGCGGCGTGCTGGACATGAGGACCGACGACGCCTCAGTGGTATGGATCCAGCTGCACGACGGCGGTGGTCGCCGGCTCGTGCACAGGGCGGACGGCTACCGCCTACGGCGGGGCTGACCGGAGCAGCACTCTCCGAGGGCCTGTGTATCGGTCACGCTCAGTGTTTTCTAGTGGTCAGTTGTGGCCTTCACGGCATAGAGCACGTGGTCGTCAAGGTATTGCCAGATGGTTCCGGTCTCACTGAAGCCGGCGCTGCGGAGTGCTTCGAGATGGAAGCCGAGTGTGACCTTCGGCGGTGTTTCGTGCAGTTCTGCACCCCAAACCTCTTCCCGGCGCGCGAAAGCTTGAGCGTAGCGGGGGGGTGTCGGCAACGGCTTGCCACCATTGGTCCCACGTATCGGTGCTACCGATGAACGTTTCTTGCTGCATGGCTTTGTCGTCGTCGCGGGCGATGGATGCGAGCGTGCTCTCGTGGCGGTCGCTATAGGAAAGGTGGTCGCCGTTGAGCACGATCCCGCCCGGGTATAGGAGGCCGGGAAGACGGCGGTAGACGTCCACGAGGGTTCCAGGCTGGAGCCAATGGAGCGCGGTCGAGGAGATCACGGCATCGAAACGCCCGGCGCTGATGAGCGGATGCTCAGTCCAGTCGCCCTGCGCCAGGTCCACCTCGGCGGTCTTGATCCTGGAATCTGCTTCTGCGAGGTCGTTGGCGATGGCGAGCAGGGCGGGGTCTTTATCGGCGATGACCGCGCGGCCACTGGGGATGCGGGCCAGCACGTTGATCGCGAGGGAGGGCTCGCGCGTCATCGAGGGCGGTGGTCGTGTCGGTCACGGAATCGATGCCTTTCAGGGGTGGGAGCACCGGCGGTGCCGAACGCAGGCCGGGTTGCGGTAACGATCTGAGGCGGAGACGGCGGGAGGGAAAACGAGAAGTGCGCTCGTCCGTCCGACCCGGTGAGCACGCGGGTCTGCACGTCGTAAACGGCGTCGAGCAATTCCGGCCGAAGGACATTTCCCGGTGCACCGGCGCCGACGACGCGTCCCTGGTGGAGGACGACGACACGATCACATACCTGCGCTGCGAGTTCGAGATCGTGCAGGACGATCACCACGGTGGGCGCGATCCGCCGTAGCAGCCCGATGATCTCGAGGCGGTGCCGGATATCGAGGTGGTTGGTGGGTTCATCGAGGGCAACGTGGCCGGTTCCCTGCGCTAGCGCCCGGGCGAGCACCACGCGTTGCAGTTCGCCACCCGAGAGCGTCGCGAGCCGATGTGACACGATCGACCCGCCCGTGCTGTTCTTCTCCGTGGACAGGACGTCGAGATTCTCGAGCGTCGAATAGGTGCTGTCGTCATACAGGTCAGGTTGGAGCGCGGAGGTAAGGGCGACGACGTGGTCGACAGCGCCGAGAGCTTCGAGGTTAGGCAGGGAGTCGTTGTTCACCAGAACAATCCGCTCAGCTGGTGCATCGAGCGTGACATCGCTTCCGCAGTTCTCCACCGTGGTGGGGGGCACATTGGACGTCGGGGCTCCACCGCCGGAAGAACCGGGATTGATAGCTGATGACGTCGAGCAGGCGCTGAGTCCGACGAGGGCGACGGCGGTGACCGCGAGGATTGCCGGTACGCGTGAAGGGGGTCGGTGTTTCATCGATGTCTCTTTCTTTCGGGGGAGTTGTTCACGTTGAAAGCCGGCACTGGTGTGTTTCCTTAGGCGCTCGCAGTCGGAGCCGTGTGGCGAGGAAGAATGAGAAGGAACGGCGCTCCGATGATCCCGGTGATGACGCCGACCGGAATCTCCTGTGGCGCGAATGCCGTTCGCGCGAGGGTGTCGGCGAGGACGAGCAACATGGCGCCGAGGAGCGCGGCGACCGGCAGAACGAGCCGATGACGTCCGCCGACCATGGCGGACACCCCGACCATGAGACCGAGGCGGGCGCGTTCTGGGTCGATTCCCGCTGACCGGGCCGAGTCATCACCTGACGCAAGTGCATCCGTCAGTGGCGCGATGACGACGAGAACGGCGATGCCCACGATGGCTGCGACTGCGGCTGCGGCCAGGGCCAAGGGCTGAACCGCAGCCAAGGAACCGAGCAGCCAGAACAGCACCGAACGAGCAGCCTCAGGCGAATCGCTCGAAAACACCAGGAAACTCGTCATCGCATTGAGCGCGTAACCCACCGCGAGTCCGGCAAGCACGATCCGGATGGGCCCCCGCCGGTTCGCTGCCCCAGCTAAAAGCAGCACGAGCAGAACCGCGCTGATAGCGCCGGCTAGAGCGGCTCCTGAGAACAGGAGTGCGCTTCCGCCACCCGCCACCAGTACCACGACCGCGACACCGGTTGAGGCACCGGAATTCAGCCCGAGCAGATACGGATCAGCCAGACCGTTACGCACGACCGCCTGCAACATGGCCCCGGCGACGGCGAGCACAGCGCCAGCGACCATTGCCATGGCCACACGCGGCGCACGGGTCGTCCAGACGATCTGTTCCACTGAATCAGACCATCCGCCGTGACCGAGGGCGAACAGGCGATCACCCAGAATCCCAGCGACTGTCGGTGGATCAATTGGTACTGGGCCGATAGCGAGAGCGACAAGGGCCACCACCATCAGGGCCATACTGAGTGTCGTGACGATCACTGTGCCCCGGCGTCGCGCCTGGCGGATCGTGGCGATGACACCAAGGGTATCGGTGCTCACTGTCCGCATCGATGAATCGTGGACGTTCACGACCACCTCCTACAACTAATGCGAACAGTTCTCACTTAGGGTAGCGCACAGAGGGTGCTGTCGGAGCAGGAAGCAGCAACGCGGCGTAGGGACACGACTCTTCAGGGCGCGGTGACCGCTGCCGGACGCTCTGCGCAGGAACCGGCGATGCATACCCGGCACTCCTGAGTCGCGGCCCTGCACCCCGTACCTAGGTGCAGTACGAGAACGCGGTGACCGCCGCCGTCGTGCGGGCCCTCGGGACCTGTGCGGTCAGTGCCGAGGGCCCGGCTGAAGCGGCTAAGGTAGCGAAGAGCTCGCGCATATCGGTGAAGCTGTCCCGCCAGGCGACGGATATGACTGCATCAGCTGACGCGCGGTCCGCCGGACTCGGGGTCATTTATCGAGGTGTCGGGGAGGGTACTGTTTGCCGGAGTGGCGTCGGACGTGCCGCCCGTCACCGGTGCTGCGACCTCGCCGCGCCAGGCGCCGGTCTCGCCGCCGCTCTTCTCGATGAACTTCTTGAACCGCTTGAGGTCGCCCTTCACCTGGGCGGTATCCGCGTTCACGACCGCGCCGATCTTCTCGGTGAAGGTCGCCGGGTGCCAGTCGATCTGCACCATGAGGCGCGTGGTGGTGTCGTCGAGGCGGTGGAAGGTCACCACGCCGGCGTGCGATTCGCCGTCGATGCTCTTCCAGGCGACGCGCTCGTCGGGGTGCTGCTCGGTGATCTCCGCGTCGAACTCGCGCTTCACGCCGCCGATGCTCGTCACCCAGTGGGTGCGGGTGTCCGAGGTCTGCGTGATCGAGTCCACGCCGCCCATGAACTGGGGAAAGCTCTCGAACTGCGTCCACTGGTTGTAGGCCGTGCTGACCGGTACTGCTACGTCGATAGATTCCTGTACTGAAGCCATAACGGTTTCCTCCTTCGTAGAGACTCCGGCGCCGCACCTGACCCCTCCTCAGGGGTCCGGTGCGGCTCAACCGTAAGTTCCCTCAGCGTAGGCAGATCGGTTGAATTTGGCGAACGCGCAGGTCTAGGGTGAAAGGAGTCTCCCCGCGGGAATCTGCGCGTTCAGCGCCCCGGCGGGAGGAAGAAACTTCTCTAGCACTGGAGGATCCATGAAGGCTTCACCCACCCTTACAGAGAACATGCAGGCCGTACTGGTCGATCTCATCGAACTCCATCTGCAGGGCAAGCAGGCCCACTGGAATGTTGTCGGCAAGAACTTCCGCGACCTCCACCTGCAGCTGGACGAGATCATCGACGACGCCCGCGTGTTCGCGGATGAGATGGCCGAGCGCATGCGTGCGCTGCACGCGGTCCCGGACGGCCGTAGCGTCGCCGTCGCCCAGGGCACCAAGATCCAGCCCTTCCCGGCCGGCCTCGTCTCGACCAAGGACACCGTGGGCCTCGTGGTCCGCATGCTGAACGCCGCCGTCAAGACCATGCGCGACGTGCACGACCAGATCGACGAGGAAGATCCCACCACCGCGGACCTGCTGCACGGCTTCATCGCCAAGCTAGAGCAGTACGCCTGGATGGTGGACGCCGAGAACATGGAGCCGACCGCCGAGGTAGTCACCCCCGCCGGCACGGATCACGCGACCGTCTGACGCGTAATACGCGGGTCAGCCGGGAAGGGAGGCGCCTGCCGGGTGCCTCCCTTCCTGCGTCCGGAACCAGCGCGTGGATGATGCGTGTGTGGACCACGGCCGCGGTTCACGCTGGTGTTACCTTTACTCGACGAACCATGATGATCGTCATCTGCAACCCAGCACCGACAAGGGAGTCACCATGGACGCACAACCGCTCCACGTGGTCGTCATGGGAATCTCCGGATCCGGCAAGACCACCATTGCCACGCGACTCGCGGAGCAGCTCGGGTGGACGTTCGGCGAGGCTGACGACTTTCATCCAGCAGCGAACATCGAGAAGATGGCGTCCGGCATACCCCTCACCGATCAGGACCGCTGGCCATGGCTGGAGTCCATGCGGGAGTGGATGACAGCCCAGGCCCGCGCCGGCAGCAGCACCGTCGTCACCTGCTCAGCCCTGCGGCGCTCCTACCGCGATGTCCTCACGCAAGCCGAGGGCCGCGTCCGGTTCGTGCACCTGCTCGGCGACGCTCACCTCATCCTCGAACGCATGAAGACCCGCAGTGGCCACTTCATGCCGAGATCGCTCCTGCCCTCACAGCTCAGCACCCTCGAACCACTGGAGCCCGACGAGCAGGGCATCAGGATCGAGAACACCGGTACGCCCGATGAGGTCACGGCAGACATCATCAAGAAGCTCGACCTGCACATCAGCTAGCTTCCGCCCACACCACTTCGCACCGGAGAAAATATGCCTATCGAAGGATGGACCCAGACCCTCACCGCTGGTCCGCTCCTGCTGATCGCCGCAGCGGCTATCCTCATCCTGTTGTTCCTGATCATCAAGCTACGCATCCACGCGTTCGTGTCCCTGATCCTCATCAGCCTCGTCACCGCCTTCGCCACGGGAATACCGACGTCGCAAATCGTGACCGTCCTGATCAACAGTTTCGGGTCGACCCTCGGTGCCGTCGCGCTGCTGGTGGGCCTGGGTGCCATGCTCGGTCGGCTGGTCGAGACCAGCGGCGGGGCCAAGGTCCTCGCGGACTCCCTCATCAGGGTCTTCGGTGAGAACCGGGCACCCTTCGCGCTCGGTGTAGCCTCATTGATCTTCGGATTCCCCATTTTCTTCGACGCCGGGCTCGTGGTCATGCTGCCCGTGGTCTTCTCCGTCGCACGCCGCCTCGGCGGCGGCGTCCTCCGTTACGGCCTCCCCGCCGCAGGCGCCTTCTCGGTGATGCACATCTTCGTCCCGCCGCACCCGGGACCCGTTGCCGCGTCGCAGTTCTTCGGTGCCAACGTCGGAATCGTCCTCATGATCGGCCTCGTCGCCGCCATTCCCACCTGGTACGTGACCTCGTACCTCTACGGCCTCTGGGTCGGTAAGAAATACGTCCTGCCCGTTCCGGAACTGCTCGGTACGGCCGACGAGTATGCCGAAGCCAATCCGCCGAAGTTCGGCACCGTCGTCGGAATCCTCCTCCTCCCCCTCGTACTGATCTTCCTCAACACCGGGCTGAACACGGTGGCCCCATCAGGCTCCGCGGATGAGGGCCTGACAGGCCAGGCCTGGTTCCAACTGCTCCGAGCCCTCGGTGAGACGCCCGTGGCCCTCCTGATCTCCCTCCTGGTGGCGTCTTATGTCCTCGGACGCCGCCGCGGTATCGACAAGACCGTCCTCGAGAGCACCCTCGAGTCCGCGCTCGGCCCGGTCTGCTCCGTCATCCTCATCACGGGTGCGGGCGGCATGTTCGGCGGCGTCCTCCGCACCAGCGGCATCGGTGGCGCCCTCGGCACAGTCCTCGGCGACCTCGGCATCCCGCTGATCCTCGCCGGGTTCCTCATCGCCGCGATCCTCCGCATCGCACAGGGCTCGGCGACCGTGGCACTGACCACCACGGCCGGCCTCATCTCCCCGACG